>Ga0193954_1000397_pt1 | contig 25203 bp, 23 predicted proteins | sample BB_5_MG_FD_140340 | JGI IMG/M metagenome (GOLD analysis project Ga0193954, IMG submission 140340) | Microbial mat bacterial communities from the Broadkill River, Lewes, Delaware, United States - BB_5_MG | ecosystem: Environmental > Aquatic > Freshwater > River > Microbial mats | place: USA...
ATACAAAATATGTGGCTTATGGCGAGATCTTTAAATATAGGTATAGGTTGGGTCAGTATAATAAACCACAAGAAAGTACGAAAAACTTTAAACGTGAGTGATAAATACAAACTTGTAGGATATTTATGTGTAGGTTATCCAAAAGAGTTTTTAGACAGCCCTGAATTAGAAACCCTAAAATGGGAAAAAAAGAAAAAGAAAAAGAAAGTAGTATCATGGAGATAAACAACTCATTTTTCTCAAAAGCATTTTGGGAAACATTACTTTTCAAACAAAATAAATGGCATAGACATGGTGTATTTATACATACTTTAAAGGTGGTCTATCAAGTAATAAAAGCAAAAGACTACAAGTTTATAGCAACAGCATTTTTTCACGATTTAGGGAAACCTATCGTTGCATATAGAAAAGAAAAAGATTTTATTACAAAAGAGTACTCTTTTACTGACCATGAAGAAAAAAGTTACCAAATTGTTAAAAACTGGCCAATTTTGAGTGACTGGTCAAAAGATATGATTCGTTATCATTATCTTATACGAGATAGAAGTAATTCTCAAAAAAGAGGACACACTAAAAGATTAGCTAAAATAGAAGCTATATGGGATACACTCTCGCCAGAATTTATAAAAGACTTAGAACAATTTTTAATATACGATGATAAAGGGAAAAAATAATTATGAAATTATTTGAATTAAGTGTAAAAGATTATTTTACAAAAGATATGTTAAAACTGATAGTATTTCCATTGATTGGTAGTTTTTTAGTGATGATGATTATGTTTTATGCTATAGCAGATATGGGACTATCAAGCTTAGAAAATACACAAATTCAAATCCAACAACACCAAACAATGGTGGAAAATGGTGTCGTAAACGAAACTAGCACAAATGAGACATATACAGGAAGTTCTATCATAGACTTTTTACTAAGATATACTGTAACATCTTGGATAGTGAGCTTTTTAGTATATACTGTTGGATTATTTGCTATAGGGTATTTGAGTATCTTTACATCACTTATTATTGTAGGATTTTTAACACCAACTATTTTACATACTGTTCATAAAAGACACTATTCTCAATTAGAGCTTGAAGAGGGATATGATACTATCATGGGGAGTATATTTAAACTACTCAAAACTACTTTAGTAATGTTACTTTTACTTATTGTGTTTATACCTTTTTATTTTATTCCAGTTGTAAATATCATCGCTATTAATTTACCTTTTTATTATCTTTTTCATAAAATGCTGAACTATGACGTGAGTGCAAATATCATGTCACATGAAAAGTTTAAACACTTATATTATTTTAATAAGTCATCATTTAGAACAAAAACTTTACTTTTATATGCAGTTTCTTTGATCCCTTTTGTTGCCTTTTTTATCTCTATTTTTTATATCATCTATATAGGGCATAGTTATTTTCATCTATTAGAAAAGAATAATGGGCGTTAAGCAAAGAGTTACAAAAGAGGAACTTCCTTTAAAGTATCAATCTTATAATCTTATAGAAACTACCGATGGTGTAAGTCATAGTGTCTATTTGTTAGATGATGAATATGTCCTAAAAATAGTAAATAGTGATGAATTAAATTCTCTTTTAAATGAACAAAAGCTTTTAAATCAGCTAAATGATATTTTAGTACCAAAGTTACTAGACATAGTTCAAAAAGATAATTATATTTTAGCTTTCTATACGCAAATAGATGGCGAAACAAAATATACTCCTAGTTTATATCATATCAAACAAATCGCCCTATTTTTAAAAAAGTTTCATAATATATCAAAAAATATATTCTCTACAAATACAAAGATATATGAAAAAAAGTATTTAAATAAATTAATCATTCAGACAAATAATCTAAGACTATTAGAATATTTCAATACTATTCATTGTGAGTTAAAAAATGATGGCATGATACATGGAGATCTTTTTTGTGATAATGCAAAATTTAAAGATGATAAGTTAAGTGGCGTATATGATTTTATAGAGGCTTGCAGGGGTGATTTTATTTTTGAATTAGCTGTTGTAACTATATCTTGGTGTTTTGAAAATGATACGCTAAATAAAGAAAAAACTCAAATGCTATTGGATACTTATGTTTTAGAGATTACATATTCTAGTTTTTTGGAGTATGTTAAATATGCACTGTTGTATTATACGACAACTAGATATTTAAACAATAGAAACTATAAAGAGTTATTAAAAAGGTTGGAAAATTTATGAATTTTACACATGGTGGAGATGTCAAAGGATTTGCATTAGAGCTAGGATGTGAAATATCTGAGGTGATAGACTTATCTTCAAATATAAATTTTATACAACCTGACAAAAATATTGATTTTAATAAGATCAATATCTCTTCATACCCTACTTATGATGAACTGTATAAAAACATCGCAAATTTATATAGTATACAAGATACTGAACTCGAACTCTTTAATGGTGCTAGTTCTGCTATTTTTTCTTTATTTCGTTTTTTTGATACTCGTTTGTGTTATCTCTATTCTCCTGCATATTTAGAGTACAAAAAAGCAGCTGTTACTTTTGACTATCAATTAGAACTTGTAAATCGCTTTGTAGATCTTGATAAGGAAGTAGAGCCTAACTCTTTAGTAGTATTTGTAAATCCTAGCACTCCTGATGGCAGTTTTTATGATATAGATGCCCTACTTTCAAAATGGATGGAAAAGAACTGTACAATTTTAATAGATGAATCATTTATAGAATTTTCTATGCAAAAATCTTGTTTAGAATATATCAAAAAATATGATAAACTGTTTATCTTAAAATCACTAACAAAATTTTACTCTTGTGCAGGGGTGAGAATAGGAAGTGTAGTATCCTCTTCAAAAAATATAGAAGCACTTAAAAAATATGAACCTATGTGGAAAATATCTGAACTGGATATGGCTTATGTAAATGAAGTTTTAAAAGATGAAAAATTTCCAAAAATATCAAAAGCTGTAAATATCACAAATAAAGAATACTTAGTTAAAATTTTAAAAGAGTTTAAATATACAAATCAAATATTTGACTCTTCAGCAAACTTTGTTTTAGTACAGCTTAAAAACATAAAAGCACAAGAGTTTCAAGAGTTACTTAAACCCTATAAAATCATGATACGAGACTGTTCAAATTTTGACTTCTTAGATGAAGAGTTTGTACGAATTGCTGTAAAAAGTACTAAAAATCTTGATAAACTAAAAGAGGCATTGAAAAGTATATGTACATAACACTTACTTTAGTAGCTTACCTTATAGATAGAGTTTTTGGTGAGTTTAAATACAATAATTATATAAAACATCCTGTAGTATATATGGGGGATTTTATTAAATACTTTGAAAATAAGTTTTATAAAGACTCTATTTTACGTGGTACTTTTTTAACTTTGTCTTTGCTGTTTATTGTTTTTTATGTAACGTATTCTATTACATATTTTATATCAAATATTTATATACTTGCTATTATAGCTTCAACTGGAATAGCTTCTAAAATGTTATATGATAGTGTAAAAGATATAGTTCAAAATCCGCAAAATATAAAGTATCTTGTAAGTCGCGACACGAAAGATTCTACTCCTAGTGATATAAATAAAGCTGCTATTGAAACCTATGGAGAAAACTTTAGTGATGGCATCGTTGCACCACTTTTTTATCTTTTTTGTTTTGGAATCGTTGGATTGTTTTTATATAAAGCTATCAATACTTTAGATTCTATGGTGGGATATAGAAATGAAAGATATGAAAAGTTTGGTAAGTTTCCTGCTATTTTAGATGATGTGGTTAATTATATTCCTGCTCGTTTAACTGCAATTATTATTGCCCTACTCTTTTGGAAAATAAGTATTATAAAAAAAATATTTTCGTATGGAAAACTTCACGAAAGTCCAAATGCAGGGTATCCCATAAGTGCTTTAGGTTTTAGTATAGGTGTCAAACTTGGTGGAGATACTTCTTATTTTGGAAAAATAAAACACAAAGCAAATTATAGTGAAGGAAGTGAAGATATATCAAAAGACGATATTTTAAATTCTTTAAAATTAAGAGTTCGATTTGATATATTTATAGTCTTTATTTTGGTACTATTACAAATAATATTTTAAAGGAATAAAATGATTAAAAACATCACTGGAAATGTAGATTTTATTGAATCATTAAGAGGTAAAAGAGCTACATTTATGTTAGCCCTATCCAATACAAAAACAGCAGAAATAAACGGTATCACACAAGCAGGGATACCTGGACAAATATACCTAACTCCAACACTTGATAGTGAGTTTTTAACAACAGGAGAGGTTCGAAGCTTAGATAATGTTGCAAAGACACCAAAAGGTGTACCAACACCTGCACTTATTACTCGTGCAGTTCATTTACTAAATCCTTTTTCAGATATAGAATTATTAAATCTTGGATTAAAACAACGTCCACGAGTAAACTATTTTAAATTACACGACTTTGACATAAAGTCTAGTGATAGTATAAAAACTGGTGCAAATATAGATGCTCAAACTATTTTTCAAAAAGGTATTGAGTTTGGTCAAAACTATGTTTGTAAAAATGATTATATTATTTTAGCTGAGTCAGTTCCTAGTGGAACAACTACAGCAAAAGCTACAGCATTGGCGCTTGGATATAATTGTGAAAATGCCTTTAGTAGTAGTTTTAAAAATGTCCCAAATGATATACGAGAAACAACAATACAAGATGCTTTAAATAATATCGATAAAAATGATGATATATTTAAAATACTAAGCAGTGTATCGGATAATATGATTATTTTTAATGCTGGATTTATTTTAGGACTCAATAATAAAATACCAACTATTTTAGCAGGTGGAACACAAATGGCTTGTGTCTTATTAGTAGTAAATAAAATTTTAGAAGTGATGCAAGGTGAAATAGAAACTTCAAATTTAGCACTAGCAACTACTTCATGGATAGCAAATGATGAAAATAGTGATATTAAAAAACTATTGGATATGTGTAACTTTTCTATTAATAGTTATTATGCAGATTTTAACTTTTCTGCCTCAAGTCATCCTGCTTTAAAACTCTATGATGAAGGTGAAGCAAAAGAAGGTGTAGGTGCTGGAGCAGCTTTGGTTTACGGTATGATAAATGGTCTATCAAAAGAGAATATTACAAAAAAAGTAGAAGAGTTTTTAAAATAACATGTTCATATTATATTTTGGTGGGCAAAAAAGTGGTAAGTCAAAACTAGCCGAAAAAAAAGCTATACAACTTGCTAAAAAAACGAAAAAGAAACCTTTTTATATAGCTACTTATGATGATAGTTACTTTGATGAAGAGATGAAAAATCGAGTCAAAAATCACAAAAAACAGCGTAAAAATAATTTTTCTACTATCGAAGAGATAAAAAATCTACCTAAAGTTATCAAAGATGATGAAACATATTTAATAGATTGTATCTCTATGTGGATTTTAAATAATATAGATAATGATTTAAAAGTGCTCTTAAAACAATTAAAAAAACTCAAAAAACGAAACTCAAATATCATTTTTGTCCTAAATGATGTAAATAGTGGTGTAATTCCACTAGATAAAATCAGTAGAAAATTCGTCGACACAACTGGTATCATAGGTCAAAAAATAGCAAAGATGTCCGATGAAGTCTACGAAGTAAAGCTTGGATTTTCTCAAAAAATCAAATAATTTTTCTCAATATACACAACTTTCATAAAAAAAATAAATTTTGAAATATATACATAATTGATACATAACTTTTAACTATACTTTTTTATATACAAATTCAAGGAGAACAAAATGAAAAAATTAGTTTTAAGTACATTGGCAGCTGCAGTTGTAGCTACATCAGGTATGGCAGCGGATTATACGCTTAAGTTTTCACATGTAGTGAGTTCAAATACACCAAAAGGAAAAGCAGCAGACTTTTTTGAAAAAAGATTAGAAGAGTTATCTGGGGGAAGAATTGATGTTCAAGTATATCCTTCATCTCAACTTTACAAAGACAATGCCGTTTTAAAAGCAATTAGATTAAACTCTGTTCAAATGGCAGCACCTAGTTTTTCTAAATTTGGTAAAATTGTACCTCAATTAGCATTATTTGATTTACCATTTATTTTTAAAGATTTAGATCACTTACATAGAGTTCAAGACGGAATTGTAGGTAGTAAACTTAAAGCTATGGTAACAGCTAAAGGAATCGTAGCATTAAATTACTGGGATAATGGATTTAAACAATTATCTTCAAATAAAAAATTAATTAAAACTCCCAAAGATGCTAAAGGTCAAAAATTTAGAATTATGTCTTCAAAAGTTCTTGAAGCACAGTTTCATGCAGTTGGTGCTAACCCACAAATGATGCCTTTTTCTGAAGTATATTCAGGATTACAACAAGGGGTGATTGATGCGGCTGAAAATCCAGTATCAAATATTTATACAAAAAAATTCCACGAAGTTCAAAAGTATCTTTCTATTTCAGATCATGGTTACTTAGGATATTTAGTAGTTATGTCTAAAAAATTCTGGAAGTCTTTACCTGAAGATTTACAAAGAGATGTAACGCAAGCAATGAATGAAGCAACTCAAAAAGAGAGAGAATATGCGAAAGAATTAAATGATTCACAATTAAAATTAATCAAAGAATATGCTCATAAAACTGGTAAGATTGAAATTTATAATTTAACAGATGAAGAGAAACAAGCATGGAGAGAATCTGTAAGTAAAATATATCCTAAATTTTACAATAAAAGAAAAATCGGTAAAGATTTAATTGAGAAAACAATAGCGACGAAGTAATATATTATGTTTAGTCTTATAAGTAAAACTATAGGTTTTATAAATCAATCAATCGCAGCATTCGGTATCACAGCCGGTGTTGCTGTTGCGTTTACAAATGTTGTAGCTAGGTATGCTTTTGATGCATCACTTGTATGGGCGACTGAACTTACAATATTTTTATTTCTTTGGAGTGCTTTTTTTGGGGCTGCATACTGTTTCAAAAAAGATGCTCATATAGCAGTAACTATCGTTTTAGATATTATGCCATCTAAAATAGCGAAAATTATGCTTTTACTCTCACATACAATAACAATTGTATTTTTATTAGCAGTTTCTTACTATGGCTATGAATACTTATTATTAGTACATGAAATAGATGAAAGATCAATTGATTTATGGGATATGCCTATGTGGATTATCTATTTAGTTATACCTGTTTCATTCGCATTTGCAGCATATAGAGTTGGTGAAAAAATCGTGCAGATTGTAAAAACACCTCATGATGAAGTAGTTGCAGAAAGCGAAGCAGAGCAAGTACTAGCAGGTATGGGAATTGGTTCAAAAGACAATTCAAATGAACATGTAAAAGAGTTAAATGATATGGTAAAAGAAGTAGAAAAGAAAACAGGAGGGATGCTATGAGTGTTACAGTACTATTTGGTATATTCCTTTTTCTTGTAATTTTAGGAAGTCCAATTGCAGTTTGTTTAGGTGTTGCAACTTTTACAACAATGATGTTATTTACTGATATTTCACCTATTGAAGTATCATCTATGATGTTTGAGAAAATTGAGCATTATTCATTAATGGCGATTCCTATGTTTATTTTAGCGGGTAATTTACTCTCTAAAGGATCAGCAGCTACGAGAATTATAGAGTTTGCAAAATCTATCGTAGGACATCTACCGGGTGGATTACCTATTTCTGCTATTTTTGCATCTATTATATTTGCAGCTGTTTCAGGAAGTTCTCCAGCTACTGTTGTTGCGATTGGTTCTATTATGTTTGGAGCTATTATGCAAGCTGGATATCCTAAAAAATATGCTGTTGGTACAATTGCTACGGCTGGTTCTTTAGGTATTTTGATTCCACCATCGATTGTATTAATCGTATTTGGTGTAACTGCTGAAGTTTCTATTGGTCGATTATTTATGGCAGGTGTAGTTCCTGGAATTATGCTTGGTCTTATGATGATGATTGTTACTTATATTGGTGCTGTGAGACTTGGTTTTAAAAGAACTAAACCTGCTCCATTTAAAGAGCGATTATCAAAAATGAAAGATGCATCTTGGGGACTTATGACAATTGTTATTGTTATTGGTGGTATTTATGGTGGTATATTTACTCCAACAGAAGCAGCAGCTGTTGCAGCAGTTTGGGCTTTTATTATTTCAGTATTTGTTTATAAAGATATTAATCTAAAAGATATGTTTAATGTATCTTTAGAGTCTGCAAAAACAACTGCAATGATTATGTTTATTATTGCAAATGCTATGTTATTTGCTCATTTTTTAACAATTGAAAATATTCCACAAGGGATTACAAATGCTTTAATTGAAGCAAATGTAGATAAATATATGTTCTTAATTATGGTGAATATATTACTAATTATTGCTGGGTCTTTTATGGAACCATCTGCAATTATTATGATTATGGTTCCATTGTTACTTCCTGTTGCTATTGCACTTGGGATTGACCCAATTCATTTTGGTATCGTTGTAACTATAAATATGGAGCTAGGTATGGTGTCACCCCCAGTAGGGTTGAATCTATTCGTAACTTCAGGACTAACAGGTATGTCTATAAAAGATGTAATTGTTGCAGCATTCCCATGGACTATGACTATATTTACAGGTTTAATGCTTGTAACTTATATCCCAGAAATCGCACTTTGGTTACCTAACCTAATGTATGGTGGATGAGAATAATGTAAATTTATAAAAAAAAGGGCTCACTAAAAATTAGCCCTTTTTTTATTTTGGAATATAAACTGTAAACTTTGCTCCATTTTTAGTATTGTTTACTTTTAATTTTCCATTCATATTTTTATCTATGATTATTTTTGACATATAGAGCCCTATTCCTGTCCCATCAGCTTGTGATTTTGTGGTAAAATAAGGTTCAAAAATTTTATTTTTTGGTTTAGTTATAATCCCACCACCATTATCTTCAATAGCTAAAATAATAAATTTATTATCTTCGTATGCATTTATCTCAATCCATGCATTTTTAATATTTTTATCAATTAATACATCTTTGGCATTTTTCATAATATTTAATACAACTTGCTGGTATTCATTTAAATAAGTATTTATTTTTATATTTTTATCTATTTTTATTATAACTTTTATCTTATTATTTTCTAAACTACTTGAAATAATAGTCATAATGGAATTTATCACATTATATAAATAAAACACTTCTCTTTCTTTGACTGGCATAAAAAAATTTCTAAAATCATCAATAGTATGAGACATATATTCTAAAACTTTATCAGCTTCATCTAATTTTTTTTGCATTGTATTTTCATCTAGTGCTCCTAGACTATGTTTAAATTTTATATTCATCAAAATTGATGAAAGCTCAGAGAGTGGCTGTCTCCACTGATGAGCAATATTGGATATCATTTCACCTAAAGCTATAAATCGTGATTTTTCTACTAAAAGTTGCTCTTTTTCTCGATTTTTATCTATCTCTTCTTCTACTCTAATTTGAAGTGTTGAATTGAGTTCTTCTAATAATTTTGCATTTTCACTTACTCTACGTTGATACTCTTTTAAAACACTATCAATTTTTTGTGATATAAAAATAGATACTACAATTGCAATTGTTAAAAATAATAAAAACAAAACAATATTTTGATGAATCTGTTTTTTAACAATAAATTCTAAATTTTCTCTTTTTGCATTTATTTCGTGTTCTACATCATCAATATAAACTCCAACAGCAATAATCCAATTTAACTTTTTATGATATTTAAAATATGAAAGTTTTAATTTTGCATCAGTTTCATTTGGCTTTTTATAGGCATACTGGGTATATGACTCACCAGTTTTACGAATATTTTCAAGAAATTCTTCTCGAAACTTTTTTCCATTTGCATCTGTAAAATTTGTTGAAAGAAGTTTATTGAGAAGATCTGGTCTATTTGGATTTACAATTAGTTTTGCAAAATCATCTCCACCATTAATATTTTTTATCTCATATACAAAAAAGTAATTACTCTTTTTCTCTTCAAAAGTAATATTATTTAATAGTCGTATCGCTTCATCTTTAAATATCTGCTCATTACTCTCTTTGATGATAAAATTGTAATCTAAAATATCAAAAATAGTATCTATCTCTTTTTTAAGCGTTTTACGTTTATCTTGATAGTACTCTTTTACAAATTTTTCCATCTGTATATCAAAATCTTTGTATGTATTATCTATATAAAAATATGAAATCATAAATATCATACTCGACATAATGATGATAAATATGTAGATAATTATTTTTGGTAGATTTTTTTCTGTGATTAATTTCAAATTTGTCCCTATAACCTTATTTATGCTATAATATCATAATATTTCTAATAAGGATTTTTCATCATTCAAAATAGTTTAATGGATAAATTAAAAGTATTTTCAGTTCTTTATGTAGAGGATGATAATGGGATTAGAACTAATATACAAGAGATCCTTCAACATCTTTTTAAAAATACTTATGTTGCCCAAAATGCTACTGAAGCACATCAACTCTATTTAGAAAATAGTCCTGATTTAATTATTACTGATATAAAAATGCCAAAAACAACTGGTATTGAATTTATCAAAAAAGTACGTGTGAATGATTCTAAAACGAGAGTAATCATCACTTCTGCACATACTGATTTAGAATATATGTTAGAAGCAGCTCAATTACATCTTATAAAATATATCATCAAACCAATTACAGAAGATAAACTTATGGAAGCACTCAGTTCATTTTTAAAGAGTCATAAAAACAATCAAATATTTACCTTAGGTACAAATATTATCTTTGATTATAGTAAATCATTAATCAAAAATAATAATGAAGAGTACCAATTAACCAAAAAAGAGAATCAATTTCTGAAAATAATACTTTCAAAAAAACGGATTATTACTTATGAAGAGATTGAAAATCAAATTTGGGATGATGAATTTGTAATGACACAAAATGCATTGCGATTGTTTATCAAAAATCTTCGTAAGAAACTTCCAATAAATATGATTAAAAATGTTCAAGGAATTGGGTATAAAATGATAATGGAAGGGTCTGACTCATAAAAAATTCTCAAATAATCAATGGTTTAAAATATGGGATATCATATTTTTCCATTTTACCAATAAAACTCAAAAATTTTGAAGCTGATCGCCAGTTTTATAAAGGGGTGCTTTTTAGTTTACCACTTACTGGTTTATTATTATCTTTCTTAACAATTTTTTTGTTTTTACTATTACCCTTACCTATTTTATATAAAGCAATTTTATGCGCAATTTTATATCTTTTTTCTTATGGATTTCTCCATTTAGAAGCAGTATGTGATACAATAGATGGCTATTTTGCATCCTTAAGTAAGAAAAATGTTTATGATGTTATGCATGAACCACAAGTAGGATCCATAGGTGCTATTGGTGGGTTTTGTTTTGTTCTTTTAAAAATTCTCGCTCTTTCTTTTTTGCTCTACTATGAAAGTTACATAATTATTATTTTAAGTTTAATTTTAAGTAGAAGTTCACTATTTTTTGCATTAGATTTAAAGTATCATGAAAATAGTAAATTTATTAAAAGTATTCAAGAATCATTTAAAAGCCCCGTATGGTTAAAAATTCTATTTTTACCACTCAATATTTTTACAAAATTTATTTTACGTACACTTCAAAAAAAGCTTGGTTTTATAAATGGAGATACTCTTGGGTTTACTATAGAAATACAAGAGATAGTTTATTTAAATATTGGTATTATTTTAATATTTATTTGATATAATCTAAGAGAAAAAAAGGATTTTTAATCAAAACAAAACTCATATTCTTTTTAGTATTTTTATTTGTACTTATAAATATAACTATTTTTATAGTAACTGATATAAATCAAAATCAAAGAATAGATGTATCCCTTAAAAATCATATCGCTAAACTTAAAAATCATTATAAAGTACTTTTAAATCAACAACAAATAACTGCAGATATTGCATATGATTCAACTGTTAATAATAAGGAAGTTGTATCTATACTTTCGCAAGCCTTAGAAACAGATGATTTAATGAAAAAAGATATATTAAGAGAAAGACTTTTTCAACTCCTAGAATATAAGTATAAATTACTTACACGAAGAGGAGTACTGCAGTATCATTTTGTGTTTCCAAATAATAGACCATTTTTAAGATTCCATAAAAAAGCAAAATATGGTGATGATTTAACAAATATACGTCTTGATTTTAAAGCTGTTAATGAAACAAAAAAAATAGTACGCGGCTTTGCACAAGGTCGTACCGCTCACGCTTTTAGAAATGTATATCCTATTTTTAATCATAAAAATAAATATCTAGGTGCTATGGAAGTTTCTTTTACTAGTGAATACCTACAGGATAATTTAACTAATGTATCAAATATCCATACCCATTTTTTAGTAAATAAAAATATTTTTGACTCAAAAGCTTGGGAAAGAGATGATTTAGTTCTTAAATACACCAAAAGTATTGAGCATCCTGATTATATGATTTCTATGCCAAGAAGTCATACAAAACAACAATATACAAAATTGATGGGAGAAAAAATAGGCTTCATTAAAGGTAATATATCAACAAACATTGCAAAAGATAAAGAGTTTGCTCTTTATTTTGAAAGTAGAGATAAGCAAATTGAAGTTGTTTCATTTTTACCTATAAAAAACAATGCTAACCATCAAGTTATTGCGTGGGTTGTATCCTATGATAAAGATGAATTTATAGGTATAACATTATCCAATACTTTTTATATTAGAGTTGTTTTATTGAGTATATTACTCATTTTATTTTACTTTATTTATAAAACACTGATTCAAAAATCTTTTTTAGAAGATACAGTAAAAAGAAAAACGGATGATTTAAAAGAGTTAAATGAAAATTTAGAACAAAAAATCATTATTGAAGTAGAAAAAAGTAAAGATATTGAGTCAAAACTTTTTCAATCTGAAAAAATGGTTAGCATGGGAGAGATGATAGGAAATATTGCTCATCAATGGAGACAACCATTATCTGCAATATCAACATGTGCAACAGGTATGCTAATGCAAAAAGAATATAATCTATTAACAGACAAAGATTTCATTGAAAATTGCAAAAACATCAATAAGCATGTACAGTATCTTTCACAAACCATTGATGACTTTAGAAATTATATCAAAGGAGATAGAGAAAAGAGAACTTTTACTCTAAAAGAGGATATTGATAGTTTTTTACATCTTATTGAAGGTTCATTAAAAAAAGAAGAGATACAAATACTTACTGATATAGGAGAAGATATAATAATAGATGGTTATCCAAATGAACTCGTTCAATGTTTTATTAATATTTACAATAATGCAAAGGATGCTTATAATGAAAAAAACATTGTTGATAAACACCTATTTATCTCAAGTAAAAAAGAAAAAGATTCTATACAAATTATGATAAAAGATAATGCGGGAGGAATCTCTGATGATATTATTACAAAAATATTTGAACCTTATTTTACAACAAAGCATCAAAATCAAGGGACAGGATTAGGATTGCACATGACATATACTTTAATTTTTGAAGGGATGGATGGTCGAATCGAAGTAAATAACAGAACATTTGATTATAACGATAATATTTATACAGGAGCCGAGTTTACAATCACTCTACCAATATAAATGAAAAACATAAGTCTATTTGGACAAGTCAGCACCATTTAAATCATAAAATATTTTCACAAAATTTATAAGGAAAATAAAGTTTATTTTTTATGTTGAAATTCTTTAGCGATTTCAATAAAAGAATTTAAGACAGACATCGGAATTGATGGTAATAAAGCTATTAGTTCTTCTTTAGATTTTTTTAATATATCTTCTTCATTTTTTTTAGTAATATAATTTGTAGTTAGATAACTATTTTCAAAAAGTTCTTGCTCTTTTATATTTAATACTTCTGCAATATAAGGAATTAAATCTGCTTTTAATTCTCTTTTACCCTGTAAATAGAGATAAATTGTTCTTTCTGAAGGTGGTTCAGATCTCACACCCACTTTTGGATTAAAATCAATCAGTTTTAATGCAAACTCTTTTTTTGTTATATTTTTTTTTTCTAATATGTATAAAATATTCTCAATTATGTTATTTATCATATAACTTATCCTTGTTAAATTCATGAAATATTGTAATAAAATACACAGTACAAATCATACATTAATATATTATTAAGTGAATAATATATACAATAGTATTTTACTAGACATGCGAAAATATCACTATGTCTTACTTTTACCATATAAAATAATATCTATAACTCAAGGATTAAAATATGTTAAACAATTTAACAACAAAAACAAAACTAATGTTACTACCTTTTTTATTTGTAGTAATTGTATTAAGTTCAGGTATTACATTTAATTATTACAATAACATATCTGAGAAACGAGAAAATGCCTCATTGCAAACTGAAATATTTATCCAAGAAGTACTAAAAGGAAGAATTTCAGTATACCAATTTTTACGAAAACCCAACCAATCAAATGCAAATAAAGTAAAGAAAAATTTTGAAACTCTTAATAGATATGTATTAGAATTAAAACCAAAACTAAGTGCTCAAAAAAATAAGTTACTGTGTGATAGTATTGTACAATTATCATCAAAGTATATTCATTATTTTAATCAATTATCAACAAAAAGAATTACTCAACTTAAGAATGGAATTATAAAAGAAAACAAAGAGATTTCAATCATTATTAAATCCATGGTTACAATAGGTTTAAATCTTGAAAAACAACTTTCTGTAATCAATAAAAGTGCTCTTGAGCTAAAACATGAATCAGTATCTACTTTAAATACTATACTGATTTTAATAGCAGTCGTATCTATACTATTTTTTTTAAGTATCTCTTTATTTTTATCAAATCAGATAGTAAAATCTTTAAATAATTTTCAAGAAGGATTATTGAACTTTTTTAAATATTTATCGAAAGAAACAGTATCAGTAAGTCTCTTATCAAATAAAAATAAAGATGAATTTGGTTCTATGTCAAAAATTGTAAATGATAACATTGCAAAAGCAAAAAACCTTATCGACCAAGATAATAAACTCATAGATGAAGCAAAAATAGTAATTGGAAGAGTAAAACATGGATGGTATTCACAACAAATAGAAAATAGTACTGAAAATAAATCATTAAATGAATTTAAAAATGAAGTAAATAATATGATTGCCATCACAAAAAAACATTTTGAAAATATGAATATAATATTATCAGAATATACAGAATATGATTATAGAAAAAACCTTACATTAAATGATATTGAAAAAGATGGAGTATTTGACTTATTAGTACAAGATATAAATAAGCTAAAAGATTCTATAAATCAAATGTTAAGAGAAAATAAAATAAATGGACTTACTTTAGATGAAAGTTCAAACGTATTATTAATAAATGTTGATAAATTAAACCATAATTCTAATGAAGCAGCAGTATCATTAGAAGAAACAGCTGCAGCGATTGAAGAAATCACAAGCAATATATCAAATAATACAATGAATATAGTGAAAATGTCTGGTTATGCAAATGAATTAACAATATCTTCAAATGAAGGACAAGATTTAGCAACACAAACAACAACTGCAATGAATGAGATTGATAATGAAGTAAATGCAATAAATGAAGCAATTACAGTGATCGATCAAATAGCATTCCAAACAAATATACTATCACTAAATGCTGCAGTAGAAGCAGCAACAGCAGGAGAAGCAGGAAAAGGTTTTGCAGTAGTAGCCCAGGAGGTACGAAATCTAGCTTCGAGAAGTGCCGATGCTGCAAATGAGATAAAAACATTGGTAGAAAAAGCAACACAAAAAACAAATACTGGTAAATCTATATCCAATAAGATGATAGATGGCTATAGCGGACTAAATGAAAATATTTCTAAAACTATCAATTTAATAAAAGATGTTGAACTTGCGAGTAAGGAACAACTTCAAGGTATAGAACAAATAAATAATGCCGTTAATTCTTTAGATCAGCAAACACAAGAAAATGCAAATATTGCATCTCAAACAAAAGATGTAGCTACACAAACTGACTCTATAGCAAAACTAGTAGTATCAGATGCAAATAAAAAAGAATTTATAGGGAAAGATAGTGTTAAAGCAAAACATTTAAATGAATTAGAAACGAAAATATAAAATCTATGTAGTGCTACAACAAGATAAAAAATGGATAAATTTTTAAGTAAAATATATAGTTAAGTCGTATTATTATAAAATCAATCAATATAGTATAACAAGGATTAATTTTATTTATGAAAAACATAAGTATATTTGGGACAAGTAGTGATGCAGGAAAATCGACTATCACTTTTGTAATAGCACGTATTTTACAAGATATGGGGATAAGCGTAGCACCATTTAAAGCACAGAATGTTTCAAACAATTCTCACGTCTGTGACGATGGGAAAGAGATAGCTATAGCACAGTACTTTCAAGCAGAAGTGTTAGGTGTAGAAACTTCATATCACTTAAATCCTGTTTTACTTAAATCAGGTCGTGGAAGTAGCGCTTCTTTGATAGTTGAGGGTGAAGTGGTACAAAACAAAGATGTGCGAGAATACTATCGAGACTTAGATATTTTAAAACCTGCTGTGAATAGATGTTTTAACTATCTCAATGAAAAATATGATTGTTTAGTTTGTGAAGGTGCGGGAAGTCCTGTGGAACTTAATCTTATGGATAAAGACTTATCAAATATATATATTGCAGATAATTTTGACACAAAAATCATACTAGTAGCAGACATACAAAAAGGTGGTGTTTTTGCATCTATTTGGGGAGTGTACAATCTACTTCCAGAAAAACTACGAAATAATATCATAGGTGTTATTGTCAATAAATTTCAAGGTGATATGAGCTTATTCGATGATGGTGTACGTATCATAGAAGAAGAGTTTAAAATACCAGTTTTAGGAGTGCTTCCTTATATCCCTTTTAATCTTGGATTTGAAGATAGTGCAAGTTTAAAAAATTTCACTCAAAACTGTTCAAAAGCTATGAAAAAAGTTGCGGTTATTGCATATCCCTATATGAGTAACTACAATGATTTTGAACCATTAATAGCTGATCTTGATATTTGTTTAGAGTTTGTATCTTCAAATGTATCGTTAGAAAAATTTGATGAAGTGATTTTACCAGGGAGTAAACTTGTGATAAAAGACCTTCTTTGGTTAAAAGAAACTGGACTATTTGAGCAGATTCAAAATAGAAAAAAAAGTATAACAGGAATCTGTGGTGGCTATCAAATGATGTTTGAATATATCATCGATGACTTATGTGTAGAAACACCAACGCCAACAAAAGAGAAAGGTTTGGGTTTTATAGACGATAATATAATTTTTTTGAAGGAGAAGGTACTTAAGAAAAAATTATACAAAGTGTTTAAGAATGATTGCGAAGGTTTTGAGATACACCACGGCATTAGTAAAAAGTATCCAATTGATTTTCAAAAAAATAATATTAAAGGGACATTTGTACATGGATTGTACAATGATGAAAAATTTACTATTTTTAAGAAAAAAACAATCGATGAGTTTATAGATGTTATGAAAAACAAACTCGATGTAGATAAAATTTATTCAAATATTATGGATACAAAATGATACAATCAATTATAAAATTTGGTTTACAAAAACCAATTTTAAACTATATGTTACTTTTATTTGTATTTATACTTTCTGTATTTTCATATATAAAAATACCAAAAGAGATATTCCCTATCTCTTCTTTAGATGCTGTTTCGATAAATGGAAGTTATGCAGGAGCTAGTAGTAATATTTTAAATAAACTTGCCGTTCAAAAAATCGAAGATGAACTGGGAAGCATTAGTGAAACTGATACAATTTCAACTGTAGTGAAAACAGGTTTTTTTAGTATCAATGTAAAACTAAAAAGCGGTTATAAAGTTGAAGATGTAATCGATGATGTAAAAGATATAGTTACAAAAGTACGAGCTGATTTACCTACAGATATGGATGAACCAACTGTAAAAGAAGTAACAAGTGCCTTTCCACTCGTTACGATTGCAATTTTCGGAGACAAGTCACGAGAAGAACTTATCAAAATAGCGGATGCAATCAAAACTAAAATAAATAAAATAGATGATTTAAGTGAAGTAACTATTTGGGGAGATAGTGATAAAGAGTTACTTATCACTTTTGACGATGCAAAAATCGATGCCTATGGTCTTAATAAAGCATTAGTAGTAAGTACTATTTCAGATACGAGTTCTATTTTTCCCGCAGGTATTATTAAAGATAAGGGTACGCACTATTATTTAAGTAGTCAAAATGGTGAAAAAGATTTACAAAAACTTAATAATATGATTTTAAAATTTGGAAACCAATCTTTATATTTAAAAGATATAGCTACCGTACAGTACAAGTTAGCAGATGTGTCAACAAAGTCACACTACAATGGCAAACTTGATATGTCTATAGGGATAAATAAAGGGCGTAGTGGCGATAGTATCGCTTTAGTTAAAGAGATTAAAGAGATATTAGCAATTGAGCAAACAAAATATACTGATGTAAAGTTTGATACCTACACGGACACTTCTATTTGGATCAAAAATAGACTAAATACTGTAGTAAGTAATATATTTTTTGGAATAATGCTACTTTCAACCGCCCTATTCTTTTTTATAAATATCAGAATCGCTTTTGTAGTAGCCATAGGTATTCCTACTAGTTTTATGATAGGACTTGTAGCTGCTGAGCAGATGGGATATAGTTTAAATATGCTCTCACTTTTAGGTGCTCTTTTAGCTTTAGGGATGTTAGTAGATGAAGCAATAGTAGTTGCTGAAAATATCTACCGACATTTAGAGATGGGAAAAGATAAAATGACGGCAGCTTTAGATGGAGCAACTGAGATGTTTCCAGCTGTTTTAACGGCAACTGCAACAACTATATTTGCATTTTTACCAATATTACTTATGACAGGTGAAACTGGCGTTTTTATGAGGATACTTCCTATTATGATTTCAGTTCTTTTAGTAAGCTCATTATTGGAAGCTTTTTTCTTTTTACCACTTCACGCAAAACATACATTAAGAGTAAATAAAGAAGATGCAAAAGCAGATAATATATGGACAATAAATAAAAAAATTTACAATTCTATTTTAACTTTTTGTTTAAAATGGAAATATATAGCTTTTGTATCTCTTATATCATTTATTTTAATAGCTACTTTTGGTTTAGGTAAAATTTTAAAATTTGAATTTATGCCTAAATTTGACACTACTCAAGTATATATTTCAGGGTCTGTGGGTGTTGGTCACGATATAGATGAAACAGAAGAGATTATCCTAAAACTAGAGAAAAAGCTACTTGCAAATTTTGAATTAGGAACTGAGATAGATAGTATAAGTTCAGTAATAGGCTTAAAACTCGATGGAAAACAACTCCCACAAAATGAAGAATTTTATTTCCAAATTTTTGTAAACCTACAAGAACGAGCACCATCAAACTTTTTTGACAGATATATCAATCCATACTTGAGTCCAAAATACGATGATACAGATATGACTAGAATAGAACCAGCTCAAATCATCTCAAATAAAATGACGAAACTATTACAAAATGAGATAGGTTCAAAACAGTTTCCAGAACTTAATATTTATGTACCGGGTGCGGGAATAGTAAGTCACGATATAGAGCTGAGTTTTAGTGGTACAAATAAAATAGCCTTAGCAAATGCCATAAAAACTGTTAAAGATGAACTATCAAAAATAAAAGATATAACGAATATTTCAGATGATGTTTTGTTAGGAAATCAAGAGCTTAAATTTAGTATCAATAGTTATGGACAACAATTAGGATTTACAGAAAGTGTACTCGTAAATACATTAAAACCTTTCTATTTTAAAGGAAGTTTTTCGAAAATGTATGATGATCAAGGTATCGTAGAAATAGTGATGCAATCAAAAAATAAAGATGTAAAAGATTCATTATATAAATTTGAATTAACAGTACCAAATAGTACTCAAAAAGTACTTTTAAAAGATATAGTTACCTTTAAAAAAGTAGCAACACTTAGTCAGATTTTTAAAGAAGATGGAACTGCTATTCAAAGTATCACAGCTTCTATAAATGGAGAGATCACTAGTGCAGAAGTGTATATAAAACTCCAACCAGTACTTGACAAACTCAAAGAAACTGTAACTATAGATATAAAAGGTGAACAAAAAGAAAATAAAAAAATTCAAGAAGAGATGGCACAAGCATTTATCATCGCACTTGTACTTATTTTTATCTCCCTTGTTTGGATGTTTGATTCTATTGTAAAATCATTTATCATTTTAAGTACTATTCCACTCTCAATTTTAGGTGTGTTTATAGGACATTTAGTTATGGGTCTTAATCTTACTATGCCTGGACTCATTGGTATGGTTGGACTAGCTGGAGTTATAGTAAATGATGGTATAATTATGATGGATTTTATCAAAAAAGCAAAAAACATAAAAGAGCTAAAAGAGTATTCTCTTTTACGATTAAGACCAATTTTACTAACGTCACTTACAACTATACTAGGACTGAGTACCTTGATCTTTTTTGCTTCTGGACAGTCGCTTATTTTGCAACCTATGGCTGTGGCTTTAGGTTTTGGAATATTATGGGCTACTGTGTTAAATTTATACTATGTACCTATGTTATATAGACTGATATATTTAAGAAACGATAATTAAAAAAACAAAAGGAAATTTATATGAAAAAATGTGATTTAAAACTAAAAGAATTAATAGAAACAACTGTAATGCCAGACATCGAAGATAGACTAGACGAGATTTTTGCAGAAATTGCAAAAAATAAAACTGCATCACCTGAACAAGATGAAGAAGTAAAAGAGATGCACGAAATGAGAGATGAATTTAACGAAATCTTAAAAGATATAGAAAATAGAGACTTAGATAAAGAAGAGTGTGCTGAACTCTATGAAGAGATTACGGCAATGATTTCAGATATGGAAGATGACGAAGAATAGTTTCATTCTTTAGGAGCTTTCTTGATATAAAGCTCCTATTTTAATAAATATATTAAAATTATACCTTAGCTTCAAAAGTAGAGATACTTGTAGTTTCAGTGGAAGAATAACCAGCTGATATATAACTACCATTTGCATTTGATCCCATCTCTAAATAAGTAGATTCACTTTGCGCATGAGAAAAGAAAACACCAAGTCCATCTTTGTGAGCAGAAACGAGCTGATATTCTTCTTCATTTTTGCTCATACGTACTTGAAAATTATCCATCTCTTTTACTTCGTTACCTTCTAATAAAATTTCCATATATTCTTTGCGTTCTTTTAAAGACTCTAATAACTTAGCGAAAAAATCTTTTTCACTATTTTCTTCTTTTTCTTCTGGAATATTTTCAAACAAAAGACTAATTGAGTTTAAATCTTTTAGATTTTCATTATCTTCTGAAAGTTCTATTTCAAGTGGATTTTTTAATTTTTCACTTGCCATTTCAACAAAAGTTTCATTTCTTTCATAGAACTCTTGTGTGTATGAAAGATTTAGTTCGATATTGTATTCACCTTCTGGAGTCTTAATTCTAATTTCTCCAGTAAAGTCAAAAGTTGTTTTTTCATAGAATTCACTACTAGAAGTATAAATCAATCCATCTGGAAGTTTTTGTTGATTTGCATACGATTTAATATTTTCAGGAATCTCGTCACTATTTGATGTCTGCATATTTGGAAAAAGTGTTTGACTTGAATTTGATGCAGAATATTGCGAATATGTTGCTTCTAAAATCATTTTACTTAACATCTCAGAGTTATTTAAATTTTCTTCACTCATATAAAGAAGATGAAGATTTGTTTCATTTGCAGAGCTATTTTCTTCTAATAGTTTTTGACTTTTTTCACTTGAATCAACTTTTGTGAGTGTCATATCATAAGAAAGTTGAGTTTTTTGGTATTGTACATTTAAACCATATCCGCTAGCATTCATTAGAAATCCTTAATTAATAATATATTAAGAATTGTATAATAAATATTTTAAAAGTTTATTTAATAAACAAACAAGCAGAAAATAATGTAAAAATAATACGCTAAGTATTAAACAAAAAACAAGTACATAAAGTGTATTATTTCTGATATTATTTAAGGATTTTTATGAAAAAAATAAAACAAAAAGATATCGATAAACATAAACAAAAAAAAGCAGAAGCACTAGCTTCTGAAAACCTACAAGAAGATGAAAAAATAGATTATATAAAATATATCGCTCTTCAAGTTGTATTAGGAACTATTTTGCTTATTGCTATGATGGTTGTACTGTATATGTTAAGAATGGATAGTAAACATATTTTAACTATTCTTATAGCCTATTTCCCATATCTTTATATCAGAAAAGATGCACCTAAAAACTTACATATTTTAGGCTGGAGTATTTATGCAGGTATCACTTTATTTGCACTATTTTTTAGATAACTTATTCTTTTAAAGAATGAGTTATCTTATCTTCACTTTATCCTATAGCTTTATCTAAAGTATATTTCATATCTTCATCTAAATCAGCCATATTTGACCTCATCCATTGTAGATATCCTTTATCTTTTTTAGCTACCTCAACAACTTCTTCCCCTTTATATTTTCCAAATCTAAATTTATTTATCATAACTGGTGTTCTTGTAAGTTCTGCTAGTTTTTCCATCGGATTATAGTCAGGGTGTTGTTTCGTACACTCCGCTACTAACTTTCTTAAAAACAGTTTCATCACTAAAACATCACCTATAGCATCATGTGCTTTTATAGTTACATTTAAATCTTTTGCTTCTTGTTCTTCTGTTTTATATAACTCTAATGCATATCGTAAATATTGCAGTCTATGATAGGGAATCTCTGGATAAAGGTGTTTTGCACATCTTAAAGTATCTATTTGCGTATACTGATTTACAAACCCCTCTTTTTCTAACATTCCTAAATCAAAATTGATATTATGAGCAATAAGATAGTTTTCATTATTATTTAAGGCTTGAAGTTTTTGATAAAAGTTTGTACTTGTAAACATCCCTTTACCTTCAATTAAATCAGGAGTGATATTATGTACTTCCATCGCTTCTATTTTAATAGGTAATACCGTACTACATAATTCATCGTATACTTCAATATCTGTTTTACTACTTATTATCATACCACCTACTTGGATGATTCTATCTTCTGCTGCTGCACCTGTCGTTTCTGTATCAAAAAGTATATATTTTGGCATTTTTGTTTTTATCCTTAAAAAATATCTGGTATATCTACATTTATATCTGGCATATCAGGTATATCTGTATCTATTGGTGGAGCATCTTGCATAGGTGGCATATCATTTACTGGCTCCATACCTTCAGGTATATCCACTACATTATTTCCACTTTCTGGTTCATACGTGGTAATTTCAGGACGACCCTCAAATGTTTCCTTGTCTACGAACTTAGTAAGCTCTTTATGGAAGTCAAGTTTTACTGTACCCATAGAACCATTTCTTTGTTTACCGATAATAATCTCTGCTTCTTCTATAGGCTTATCGATAAAGGCACTCTTATATGGAGGCTGGTCTCCTCTATCTTGTGATTCTTTCTCTTTTCTTTGTTCATCACGCTCTTTATAGATATCATCTCTATATACAAACATAATAATATCCGCATCCTGCTCAATAGCCCCAGACTCTCTAATATCACTTAGCATTGGTCTTTTATCTGGTCTACTTTCTAGTCCCCTGTTTAACTGAGACAATGCAATAATAGGTACACCCATCTCCCTTGCAAGTAGTTTTAAACCCCTTGAAATCTCATCTACTGTTAAACGTCTATCATTTCCACCTGTACCAGACATAAGCTGGAGGTAATCCACGATAATGATTTTGATATTATTTTTCTCATTTTGAGCTATTTTTCTTGCTCGTGCACGTAATTGGTTAATATTAACACTACCACCATCATCTACAAAAAGTTTTTTATCTGCTAAGTCTACAAAAGCTTCTTCTACTTTATTTGCCTGTTCTGGATCGAGTTCCCCTTTTCTAAGGTTTTGTAGTGGTACACCTGTCTTTGCAGATACCAGTCTTGTCATCAGTTGGGTTTCTGGCATCTCAAGAGAAAAGAATATAACTCCATCACCCTTTTCTAAGTTTTGTAATGTTGTATTTAAAACTATAGATGTTTTTCCCATAGCAGGCCTGGCAGCTATAATCACTAAGTCCCCAGGATTAAAACCAGTCGTTTTTTTATCTAGTCCATAAAACCCAGTCGTTTGACCAGTAAGATAACTCACACCTCTTTGTTGCATCTTCTGTATATGTTCTCTTGTACTAGCAATAATACTTTCCATATCTTTGAGTTCACTACTAGCACTATCCATAGTGATGTTATATAAGTCATTTTGTACTTTATCTACAGCTTCTAAGGCACTTACCTCATCTTCAAGAGTGAGTTTTTTTATATTAGTAGCTAAGGCAGTTAACTCTCTTTTAACAGCACCGTCTTTTATCTCTTTTACATACGCCATTGTATTAGAGATAGGATTGGCTGATAAAATTTCTATAAGGATACTATCACTTACTTCCTTACTATCTACTCTTTTTCGTATGAAGTCTTCATCTATAGGCATATCTTCATGATTTAAAGCTTCCATAACTGCAAATACTTTTTGATGCGCAGGAAGATAAAAGTCACTAGGTTTAAGAACTCCTAGAATATCTTCTATAATCTCATGATCAAAAAGTATCGAGCTTAGCACTGCTCTTTCTATATTCAAAGAATATATATTATCCATCTTTGTAGTTATCCCTTATGAGTTATTGTATATTATATTTTAGCTGTAGTATATACTTTTATTTAATTTTGTATTTTAGCTAAGTAGTATTTTAAACTACCTTTTAATAATAGAAATTTTCAACTTCCTTACAAATAATCCAGCAAATATAAATGCCATAGCTGTATATACTACTAAAGGTGGTGTTTCATTAAAAAACAACCATGCCATAAATATAGTACATATAGGTATAAGATAAGAAACTTGTGACATAAACTGTACTCCTGTTTTACGTACTAAGTTTATACGCATAAGAGAAGCAAAAGCTGTTGGGACTAATGCTAAGTATACTATAGTTAAAAATGGATAAGAAAATATCTCAAAACTTTTATACTCAATAAAAAATAAAAATGGTGCCATTACAAACCAAGCA
>Ga0193954_1000398_pt1 | contig 25100 bp, 23 predicted proteins | sample BB_5_MG_FD_140340 | JGI IMG/M metagenome (GOLD analysis project Ga0193954, IMG submission 140340) | Microbial mat bacterial communities from the Broadkill River, Lewes, Delaware, United States - BB_5_MG | ecosystem: Environmental > Aquatic > Freshwater > River > Microbial mats | place: USA...
CAAGAAGAGGTTCGAGGTATTTGTGAAATGTTAGGTTTTGAAGCACTCAACCTTGCAAATGAGGGTACTTTTCTTTTAGCAGTATCAAAAGAGGATGAGTCAAAAGCCTTAGAAATACTACAAGAAACACATAATATGTCAACACTAATAGCTAGTGTAAGTAATCAATATAAGGGAAGGGTATTATTAAACTCTTCATGGGGAACAAAACGTTTTTTAGATTTACCTACGGGTGAATTATTACCTCGTATTTGTTAAATGTAGCGCATGAGAATTCTTCTTTTAGTTACATCTTTTAATTCGCAGACACAAGCAGTGTATACAAAATTAAAAGATTTAAAACATGAAGTTTCTGTATGCTTTTACATAAAAGAAAGACAAACTCTCAATGAGATTGAATACTTTGAACCAGAATTAATACTTTGTCCATTTTTAGAAAACTATCTTAGTGCTAAAATTTATGATAAATATCCTGTTTTTATTTTTCATCCTGGTCCACGAGGAGATAGAGGTCCTCATTCTTTAGAACATGCTTTGAAAAATCATACTAAAAAATGGGGTTTAGTAATTCTTCATGCAAATAAACTATATGATGGTGGGAATATTTATGCACAAGAATATTTTGATGTTCGAGATACGTATAAATCTTCTATTTATAGGCAAGAGATTGTATCTGCTTCTCTTAATGCTTTGGATTCTTTTTTTGAAAATATAAAAAGTGATAACTTTGTAGAGCAAATACATAATCCTATTCATGAAAAATTAAGTCATAAAGACAAAACTATAAACTGGTCAACAGATGTAACACAGGAAATAATAGAGAAAATACACCTTAGTGATTCTGTTCCTGGAATACTTGATGAAATTCTGGGTTTACCATGCTATATTTATGGAGCACATAAAGAAAGTAAGCTTAAAGGTAAACCTAAGGAAATTCTAGCAAAACGGGATGGGGCTGTTTGTTTAGGAACAGTTGATGGAGCTTTATGGATTACTCATTTAAAACAGCCTGATGGGTTTAAACTACCATCTACATATGTACTTAAGGAAAGACTTAAAGGTATAAAAGAAGAACGTTTACCACTTATTTTTGACAAAAGTTATGATACGTTTTATGAGTTAAGTGTGGAAAGAAAAGAGAATGTAGCTTATCTGTATTTCAATTTTCATAATGGTGCAATGAATACAGCACAATGTATTCGTCTTAAATATGCTATAGAATATCTTAAAACTCAATGTGATGTATTAGTTCTTATGGGTGGAGAAGATTTTTTCTCAAATGGAATACATTTAAATATCCTAGAAGATAGCCAAAAACAAGGTGAAGATGGTTGGGCTAATATAAATGCTATGAATGATGTAATTAGCGCAATTATTTATGCTGACGATGTTGTTACTATTGCTTCTTTTTCAACCAATGCAGGAGCAGGGGGTGTTTTTATGGGATTAGCATGTGATTATGTTGTTGCAAAAGAAGGTGTAGTTCTTAATCCTCATTATAAAACATTAGGATTAAATGGAAGCGAATATCATACATATACTTTGCCTAAAAGAGTTGACGATAATATAGCAAAAAAATTACTAGAAGAGTGTTTACCTATATCAGTTTCAAAAGCTAAAAAATTAGGAATGATTGATGACGTATTTTCTCATACACAATATTTAGAATCACTTCATTGTTTTGCTGTATCGAAATATGATGATGAGTTTCTATGGGATAAAGAAGAATTTTTAGAAGAAAACAAAGCAAAAATTGAAGTTTTAAAAGAAAAGGAACTTAAAGTGATGTATTCCGAGTTTTGGGATAATGAAAGTAAGTTTCATAAATTACGTCATGAGTTTGTTTATAAAATATCTCCAAATTATACCCCTTTGAGGTTAAAGTTAAAATGCTAAAGGATGACAAAAATGCATGAATACAGTGTTGTACAAGCATTATTAAACCAATGTGAAGAAGTAGCTAAGCAAAATGATGCAACTAAAGTTGTTAAGGTAATTGTCAAAATTGGTGTTATGGCTGGTATTGAAATACATCTTCTTAAAGTTGCTTTTGATACATTTAAAGAAGGAACATTATGTGATGAATCTGAGTTGATTATTAACTCTCAAAAACTTAAACTTGAGTGTAAAGAATGTGGTAATGTTTTTGAAGTAGATGAAGTTAGATACTTTTGTATAAAGTGTGAAAGTCTTAGAGTTAAAATACTTGATGGGGAAGATATGTACCTCATGAGTTTAGAAATGAAATAAAGGAATTAGCATGCAAGAATATTGGGAATTATATATGAAAAGTTTAGAGGGGAATCCTGCTTTAGTACAGTTTAATGCTGGTATATCTATGGAAATGGAAGACTTAGAATATACTCACCAAACAGTAGGTTTTGTTAAAGCGAAACTAAAAGAGCCAAATGAAAAAGGCTTCCTATCTCAAAATGAAGAGCCAGAAATACTTTTTATGGAAGATAAACTTGAATCATCTATGCTTAAATTCCGTATAGGAAAGTATGTAGGACGTATTATTTCAGATGGTTATGTTACCTTTTTATATTATTTACAGTTCACTTATAATTGGCCAGACTTTATAGAATATGCATTGAATGAGCATACATCATATGAGATAAATAATGGACATACACATGATCCAGAGTGGAATTACTATAAGAACTTATTGTATCCAACATCAAAAGAATGGCAAATTATACAAAATCATAAAGTATGTGATAATTTAAAAGAGCAAGGTGATAATTTACAGGTTAAACGCGCTATTGAGCATAAAGTTTATTTTAAAAATGAAGAAATTCAAGAATCTTTAATCCAGACATTAGAAAAAGAAGGTTTTAAAATTAAAAAAGAGATTAAAAATGAAGATGGAATAAAAGGTTTAGAATTTTATCGTTTAGATAAACCTTTTTATCATGATATAGATGAAATAACATTTAACTTAATAGAAATAACAGAATTCCATGGTGCACAGTATGATGGTTGGGAAACAAGTGTTGTTAAATCAGTAATAAAGCAAAATATTAAAGAGTAGATACCTTTTAGATCATAACTCCAGAAGGATCTTTCGCTTTATCAATAATTTGTAAGAGTTCTGTTGTAGAGGGTTTCTTTGTTGCTTTAATATCATTTTTTTGAAGATATTGTAATATAACAGAAATATATCCTTGAAAAGCATCTAAAAGTTCTTGACTTAATCCAAACTCAAAGGTAACAGATGCTGGAATTATTCCAATCACAATTGATTTAGGAAGTTCCTTACCTTGAAGTTCCATCATATCCATACATTGCAAAATACCAATTTCATGAGCCCCTCCATTATTAAGACCATATCCAGAAATCTCTTTTGCTGGAATGGCATAAATAGAAGCAGGGGTATCATTAAGCTGCAAACAATCTAAAATTACAATGTGTTCATTATCTTCAAGGACATTGTATAAATGGATTCCTTCAACACCGCCATTAATAATCTCAACTTCTTCTGAAAAAGTATAGTTTTCATGCAAATATGTTGCTGCATATACACCTAAACCATCATCTTTTTGTAATATATTACCTATTCCTACTATAACCATAAAAATCCATTTTAATTGTATGTAATTCACGTGTAGAGTGATACTCTAAAAGAAGATTATACAATATTAGGAATTAATTATTATTAGCTACATAAGATAGATATAAGGAAATAGCTTGAATTTAAAGAAACTTTTTATGTTTCTGTTTATTTTAAATACAGTTTCATTTATTTTTGTAGCAGTAGTGGTTAACTTTTTGTAATCAAAAAAAGCTCTTGTCTAAAAACTAAAACCATATTCACTTTATCTTTTGTGAATTTTCAGCTTCTTTGACAAAAGTATTACAGTTTAAAGTTCCATCTTTTATGATGGATTCAATTTGAAGGTAAAGATTGTTTTTATTGATTTAATAGAAACATTGACAGGATTTTTTCCTTCCTTATTATTCTAAATATTAAGATTATCTTTCCCCTTAAACTTCTTTTCATTTGCATTATCTACAATATCTTTTGCTAAACTTGAAGTTTTTAGTGCAATATTTTTTGCTTCATTTGCTACAGTTGCATTTTTTTGTGTTTGTTGATCAAGAGAATTAATCGCATCATTAATTTGGACTATTCCAGTTTCTTGTTCCGTTGAAATAGTTGCAACATCTTCAATAAGTTCAATTGTTTTATCAATATTAGTATTTAAACTTTCATAGCCGTGTATCATTTTATCAGCAATAGATTTACCCTCATTAGCTTTAATATTTGCACTCTCTACTAAATCTTTAATCTCTTTAGCTGCTTCTGCTGATCTTGAAGCTAGATTTCTAACCTCCTGTGCTACAACTGCAAATCCTTTTCCAGCTTCGCCTGCCGTTGCTGCTTCAACTGCTGCATTTAAAGAAAGAATATTTGTTTGAAAGGCAATTTGATCAATAACTGTAATAGCCTCATTAATATGACTTACTTGTCCATTGATTTCATCCATTGCCATAGTAGTTTTAGTAGCTAATTCTTCACCTTGACTAGCTGAATTAGTTACTTGGTTAGCAAAAGTTAACATTTGTGATATTCTTTGGGTATTAGAAGTAACATTACTTGTAATTTCTTCTAATGAAGCTGCTGTTTCTTCTAATGAAGCTGCTGCTTCATTAGATGATTTATTTAAAATATCTACATTTTCTAATAAGATTTTCGATTCATTATCTATAATTAAACCATTTTTCTTATTATCTACCAACATTTCTGTAATTGATTCACCTAAAGTGTTTACTCCAAGTGCTAATTTTTCAAGGTGTTCTTTTATTCCTGTTGTATTAACCTTGTTCATATAATTATAATTTGTAAATTCTGTTAATACTCCAAGAATATTATCAATATTTTTTTCTAAGTTATCACCCATATGATTAAGTACATCTTTTAGTTCATTTAATGCTGGATTATCAACATTAGTAGTAATTCTTTGTCTTAAATCACCTTGTTCAAATTCTGCAAGTACTTTAATAGTTTCATCAATAATGGCTCTATCTTCTTCTATCCCTTTTTTAGTTTTTAAAATATTTTCATTTACAACTTTAGACATAAGTCCAATTTCATCTTTACTACTTGAATCTAATTCTTTAACATCAGAATCTTTTCTATTTACATAATTGAAGAAACCTATTAAACCTTCTTGAAAATTATTAAGTCTTCTTACTACAACATTATTGATAATGATAATAGAAAATATTACCACTAAAGCAAGTAAAACTAAAGAAATTAATATAATAACATTTCTAATAGAATTTGGAGCTTCTAAAACTTCAGCTTCATCTATTTCGGATAGTATTGCCCATTTAAAATCATTCCCAATATCTACAGAACCATAAGCAGATAGAACTGGGTTTCCATTGTAATCTATAACTATCTCAGTATTAGACTTACCTGAAAGTGCATTATTACTTGCTACTGTTGATACTCCTGCATTATTAGCAAAAGAAGCTTTTAAAGAATGTCCTTTCGGATCTAAATAACTATCGCTTCTCATTAACTTATCCATCCCAAGTAGATAATCTTCTTGTGAATAACCATAACCTTTTCTAAATTGCATTATTTCATTAATATCTCTATCACTTATTTGAAAAACTAAAATTGCAGTGATATTTCCTTCTTCAAATACTGGAGCACCTAAGAACATCGCTGGAGCATTATTACTAGGAGCATAAGGTTTCATATCAATAAATGTTGGTCTTTCATTTTCTAATGTTTTAGCCCATACTTCACCTAATCCACTATTTTTTAAAGAACCATTTTTTAAATCTGTACCATAATCAGATTCTTTTGCAGCGGTATATACAACATGACCTGTATCAGCCCGTATAATAAACACATCATAATATCCATATTCTTTCATATATGTTTGAAAAAAATCTTCATGAGGTTTTGTAGCATCTTTTATAATCATTTCATTAACAGGAAAATTACCATTCTCCTCTATATCAATTAATTCAAATGCATTATCCAAATCATAAATTATTTCTTTTACATTTGAGCTTTTTGAAAGTACATTAATATCACTTATTCTTTCAGAAAAAAAGTGCTTTATTTGATTTGCTTTACTATCTCTTGTAGATGTCAATACTGCATAATTTTTTTCTAATAAACTTGATTTTATTTTAAAAACAGAAAAAACAGTTAATACAATAGTTAATAAACTTAAAGATACAATAATAAGTAAAATTATTTTTGTTTTAATAGTCATATTTGCTAGCATAATTAGGCCTTTTAAATAATTATTAGTTAATTGTATTAATAATTTAATTTAATCTTTATTAAAGTAAATTACTATTGATACAGTTACCATATTAAAAGACACTTAAATAAATATCAATTATGCAGTGAAACCTTTATATATTAGAGTATCATTTATTTAAAATCAAAAGACTATTTTCTATGTCTCATAAACTGTAAGATGATCATCTTTCAGAAACAGCATTTTTTATTTCAATAATTTGGTATAATATAATAAAATATTAGGAAGTTGTAATGGATAAAAAAATACAAAACCTATTAAAAATAATAAAATACACTCCTCCTTTGATAGTTATAGTCACGTGCATACTAATTATAATATTAATATTTAAGGAACAAGAACGTGAGTATAAACTAGAAGAACAGTTTATTAAGAAAGAATATATAAATATTGAAAAAAATACAATTTCATCAAAAATAAATACTATACATACATATATATATAAAAGATGAAATACAAGAAACTGAAAAACTATTAAAAAAAGATTTGAAACATCAAGTTAATATTGCTCACAGAATTGCTACAAATATATACAATAAAAATAAAAATACTCTTTTAAAAAATGAAATTATAAAAATGATAAAAGAAGCCATAGAAGATATACGATTCAATGAAGAAAGAGGATATTTTTCTATTCATACTATTGAAGGTATAAATATTCTTCATCCTATAAATCCAAAATTTGAAGGTACAAGTGTCTTAAATAGAAAAGATTTTTCTGGAAATTATCCCGTACAAGAAATGATAAATATAGCAAAAATTAAAGGTGAAGGATTCTCTTCATGGTATTATTTTAAGCCAAATGATAAATCAAGAGAATTTAAGAAAATAGGAGTTGTTAAGAACTTTGAACCTTATAATTTAATTATTACAACTGCAGAATATGTAGATGATTATATAAACAATTTAAAATCTAACATTTTAAATAATCTCTCAAAATTGAGATATAAAGATAACAGGTTCATTTTTATTATTGATAATCAAGGTAAGATAATTCTTCATAAATCAAAAAAAGCTTTAAATCATAATATTTTTGAAGAAAAGGGATTTGCACATGTAAAAGATTTTTTTAAGAAGTTATTAGAAAAAGAAAATAAAGAAGCTGGAGACTTTTTAATAAATAAACCTATTGTGACTTTAGGAACGGATACAAAAGAAAAAAAAGTAACTTATGCTAAGAAACTCGATGAATTAGAATGGATAGTAGCTACAAGTTTTAAATTATCAGATGTAAATAAAATAATAGAACAAAGAAAAAAAATTTTAGAAGAAAAATATGATCGTTATAAAAAAGATGTTTTGCTATATGGAATCATTCTTACTATCATACTAATAGTCCTCTCATTGATAATATCAAAACTAATTGGAAAAAAGTTTTTAGAGTTAAGAAAAAAAGAATTAGAACAATTAAAAAAACGATTATTAGCAAAAGATGAACTTTTAAATGCAAAAGAAAAGTTTAACAATTTTTTTGAATTATCAATTAATTTACAACTTATTGCTACTACTGATGGAACTATTATTCAAATTAGTAATACCTCAGAAAATATATTAGGATATACAAAAGAAGAACTTATTGATACTTCTTTTGTATCACTACTTCATCCAGATGACTTAGAACCAACTATAAAAGAGATGTCAAAGTTATCAAAAGGAGAATATGTTTACTCCTTTGAAAATAGATATAAACATAAAAATGGGAATTATATTAACTTAGTATGGTCTGCTACAACTGACAATAATAATACATTAATCTATGCTAGTGCTCAGAATATTACAGAAAGTAAAAAATCAGAAATATTACTTCATAAAAGTGAAGAGAAATATAAGTCTTTAATGCAACAAGCCCCTTACGCAATAGAGATTTTTGATAAAAATGGTCTTCAAATTGATGCAAATAAAGCCCATGAAAAACTTTGGAATTATCCAACTAGAAAAATGCTTGGAACTTTTAATATCCTAACAGATGAAAAGTTTAAAGATTCAGGGATCCTTCCTTACATTAAAAGAGCATATTCTGGTGAAATAGTTGATATCCCACCACATAAATTTTCCCCAGTTGATTCTATGACTATAAGTAATGGTTTAGGCAGAGAAAGAGTTATCAAATCTAATATTTATCCATTAAAAGATGATGAAGGTAATATACAAAATATAATAGTTACACAAATTGATGTATCACATGAAGAAGAATCTAAAAAACGCGATAGTATTCTTACCTCAGTATTTCAAGTTCTTCCAGATCTCTTATTTATTATGAAGAAGGATGGAATAATTATAGATTATCGTGCTCAAAAGAATAGTAATTTATATGTTGACCCTAAAGTATTTTTAGGAAATAAAATACAAGATGTGTTGCCAGAAAAAATAGCTAATATTTTTAATATGCATATAAAAGATTTAAAAAAGAATGCTAATTTTAGTATTTTTAAATATGAACTTGAAGTAAAAGGTAATTTAAAACATTTTGAAGCCCGAATGGCAAAATTACCTGGGGAAGAGAATATTATGACTATTGTTCGTGATATAACAGACCAAGTTTCTTATGAACAGCAATTGACATTTCAATTATCCTTATTAGAACAATCTCTTTCTGCTATTGATGTAGTTGATGAAAATGCTCTATTTTATTATGTTAATTCTACATATGTTAAAATGTGGGGCTATGATAGTAAAGAAGAGGTTTTAGGTACATCTCCTCTTTCTCATTGTATGGACTCAGAAATGCCTAAAATAATTATAGAAAAAGTTGAAAAAAATAAAGAACATGTTTTCCAATTTAAAGGTAGAAAGAAAAATGGTGATTCATTTGATGTTCTAATGGCTGTTAAATATGTACATTTGATGGGTAAAAAGTTTTATATAGCATCTTCGATGGATATTAGCGAAAATGAGAAGATGAAAAAAGAGAGTATTGCTAAAGAAAGAATACTATATCAACAATCTAAAATGGCATCAATGGAGACAACCATTATCAACAATTTCAACTGCTTCTACAGGTGCAAAAATACAAAAAGAGATGGATAGTTTAAGTGATGATGAATTAGATTCTATATTAACTATTATTAATGATTCTGCTCAGTATTTATCTACAACAATTGATGATTTTAGAAACTTTTTCAATCCAAAAAATAATAATATACATAAAATAAATAGTATTAAAACTATAGAAAAAGCATTAAAATTGGTAAGTTCTCAATTTAATGCAAAAGATATAGAACTTATACAAGATCTTGAAAGTTATGAGTTCTTATCCATAGAGAATGAACTTGTGCAAGTTCTAGTAAATTTACTTAATAATGCAAAAGATATTTTAATTACAAAAGAAAATTTAAGAAGATTAATATTTATAAATACTTATCAAAAAGATGGTACTTCATATATAGAAATAAAAGATAATGGTGGAGGAGTTGATGATAGTATTGTTGATAGAATATTTGAACCATACTTTACTACTAAACATCAAGCTCAAGGAACGGGAATAGGTTTATACATGAGTGAAGAGATTGTAAAAAATCATTTAAATGGTATTCTTTCTGTAGAGAACAGCACTTATACTTATGATGGTATTGAATATAAGGGTGCTAAGTTTAGTATTAAAATTGATGCCAATTAATTTTATATAGCCAATTGATAGGGACGGGGATGCGGACAAAAAGTTGGTCTACCATAGGTCTCTAAAAAGGAGATAATATGTATTCAGTGGAAAAGATGGAGGATTAAGCTCACTAATTAAACAACTCACAGAAGCTGCACTTGCAGCTGAAATAGATTCTCATTTAACACAAGATCTAAATAAAAATCGTAAAAATGGATATGCAACAAAGACTATGAAAAGTGAACATGGTTCATTTGAACTTGATGTTCCACGAGATAGAGATGGCAGTTTTGAACCTGAGATTGTAAAGAAAAATCAACGTACAATGACAGGTGAAATAGAAGATAAAATACTTGCTCTTTATTCTCATGGTAATAGTTACTTGATACTGCTACCCTAAATAGGACACAAAATTCTTTATAGACTCTTACTTAACCTCTTATATTTGGAACAAAGGAAGCAGTTATGAGCTTATCGTGTTCCAAAAAGTATTCAACAAGTGAAAATAAAATATTCTCTCAAACCTTTAGGACTTTTTGACCAATAAAAATGACTTCTTAAATTATAAATTTAAAGATTCATCTAACCTACCTTTAAATAGTATTGCTAACTGTGAAATCGTTAATGACCAATTCCATTTAAAAAACTATTCTCACATCTGTCTATTTTATATACAAAAAATATCTAAAGTTATTTTCAAAGCAACACTTAAACAACACTTCTTCTTTATACTTTCAAACATAGGTCACAAAGACTTAATTTTGAAAGGAAAATTAAAATGAAAAGATTTACGAAAGCATTAGCCGCTTCTGCGTTACTTAGTCTGACAATATCTGCAGCAACTGCAGCTGAAACAATTAAAGTAGGTGTTTTACACTCACTGTCTGGAACAATGGCAATTTCTGAAACTACATTAAAAGATACAGTTTTAATGTTAATTGAAGAGCAAAATAAAAAAGGCGGGGTTTTAGGAAAAAAACTAGAACCTGTTGTAGTTGATCCAGCTTCAAACTGGCCTTTATTTGCTGAAAAAATGAGAGGGTTATTAACTAAAGATAAAGTTGATGTTACATTTGGTTGTTGGACATCAGTATCTAGAAAATCTGTTTTACCAGTTGTTGAAGAGTTAAATGGTTTATTATTCTACCCTGTTCAATATGAAGGTGAAGAATCAAGTAAGAATGTATTCTATACAGGTGCTGCGCCTAACCAACAAGCAATTCCTGCAGTTGATTACTTAATCAATGAAATGGGTGTTAAAAGATTTGTATTAGCTGGTACTGATTATGTTTATCCAAGAACTACTAATAAAGTTTTAGAGTCATACTTAAAAACTAAAGGTGTAGCTGCAGAAGATATCATGATTAACTATACTCCATTTGGTCATTCTGATTGGCAATCTATTGTAAGTGATATTAAGAAGTTTGGTTCTGCTGGAAAGAAAACGGCAGTTGTTTCAACGATTAATGGTGATGCAAACGTTCCTTTCTATAAAGAATTAGGTAACCAAGGTATTTCATCTTCTGATATTCCTGTTGTTGCTTTCTCTGTTGGAGAAGAAGAATTATCAGGACTTGATACTAAGCCATTAGTTGGACATTTAGCTGCATGGAATTACTTCCAAAGTGCTGAGTCAAAAGCAAATGCCCAGTTTATTAAAACATGGAAAGAATACATCAAAGATAATAAAAGAGTTACAAATGACCCAATGGAAGCTACATACATTGGATTCAAAATGTGGGTAAAAGCTGTTGAAAAAGCTGGAACTACTGATGTTTCTAAAGTAACTGATGCAATGGTTGGTATTTCTGTTCCAAACTTAACTGGTGGAACTGCAACAATGCTTAAAAATCACCACTTAACTAAGCCTGTTTTAATTGGAGAAATTCAAGAAGATGGTCAGTTTGAAACTGTATGGGAAACTGAAGGTGAAGTAGCTGGAGATGCATGGTCTGATTTCTTACCAGGATCTAAAGATTTAATTTCAGATTGGACTAAACCTGTTAATTGTGGAAATTATAACACTGTTACAAAAAAATGTATAGGTGCTAAATAATTTGAAATATGAGAGTTTAAACTCTCATGTTTTAAAGAAGGGTAAACATGAAAATATTTAAAATAATATTACTTAATTTATTAATACTTAGTGCTTCACTTGGAGCCACTCTAAAAGAAGACTCAGCTAAATTACTAACTAAAAGTTTTAAAACAAAAGAAAAAGCAATTGTTGAACTTACTTCAAAATACAGCAAAGATGAAAAACTAGAATTCTTATTTCAAAAATTGTTAAAAGGTGAATTGTATTACACAAAAAGTGATAAGACAATTGTATATGTAAAACAAAAGGTTGAAGATAATTATCAAACAATTGATATTTTTACAAATGAAGATTTAAAACTTTCTTCAAAATATGATTTTAAAAAAATTAAAATCAATAATAAATTAAGAAGTATTATCAAGAGTTCTCTTGCAAAAATCAACTTGTTTTCTTCTAATGAAGATACAAGATTTAAATCTGCAAAGAATTTATTAACTAATCTTGATATAAAAAATGAAGAATTGATCAATGAAGTATTAGCTACTGAAAAAAGCTCAAAAGTAAAAGAAGTTCTTGAAGAAACTAGTACTGCTTTAATTGCAAAATTTAAAATAGGACAAGAGCAAAAAGAAGCAATAAAAAAACTGGGAGATTATTTGTCTCCTAAGTCACTTGAAGTTTTAACAGAAATTTCAACAACAAATGAAGATGAAGAAATAGTTAAACTAGCAAAGACTTCATTAGCTTCAATAGAAACAAATAGATCATTTTATTCGTTTTTAGAACAGGCCTTTTTTGGTTTAAGTATGGGTTCTGTTTTACTTCTTGCAGCTATTGGACTTGCAGTTACATTTGGTGTTATGAAAGTAATTAATATGGCTCATGGTGAGTTAATAATGATTGGAGCATATACTACTTATGCGCTTCAACAAATTATGCCAAACTTAATTGAGTACTCAATTATTGTTGCAATTCCAGCTGCATTTATTGTAAGTGGTTTAGTGGGTATTGCAATTGAAAGACTTGTAATTAGACATTTATATGGAAGACCACTTGAAACATTACTTGCTACTTTTGGTATTTCATTAGTATTACAACAAATCGTAAGAACAGTTTTTTCTCCTTTAAATCAAGAAGTTAAAACACCAGAATGGATGAGTGGAGCATTAGAGATTAATAGTGCATTATCCCTTACATACAACAGGTTATATATTATTATCTTCTCTATAATTGTGTTCTTATTTGTTTTATATATTTTAAATAAAACATCTTTAGGATTAAAAGTTAGAGCTGTTTCTCAAAATAGAGAAATTGCACGTGCAATGGGTATTAAAGCTTCATGGATTGATGCAATTACTTTTGGTTTAGGTTCAGGAATCGCTGGTGTTGCAGGAGTTGCTTTATCTCAACTTACAAATGTAGGACCAAATTTAGGACAAGCATATATTGTTGATTCATTTATGGTTGTTGTATTTGGAGGAGTTGGAAACTTATGGGGAACATTAATTGCTGCATTTACTTTAGGTGAATTCAACAAGTTCTTAGAACCAGTTGCTGGTGCGGTTTTAGCAAAAGTGATTATTTTAGTATTTATCATTTTATTTATACAAAAAAGACCTAGAGGGTTATTCCCTCAAAAAGGTCGAGATGCGCAGGATTAGATTATGAGAAAATCAATAATTTTAAAAATTTTAGAAAATGATAAAGGTGGAAAGATTGTTTTAGGAACACTATTTATCGTAGTTGCATTAGTAGCTATTTTAAATCTAGCTGTTCCTGAAACTTCAGCTTTTCATGTATCAACTTTTACAGTTACTTTACTTGGAAAATATTTAGCATTTGCTCTTTTAGCACTTGCACTTGATTTAGTTTGGGGATATTTAGGAGTACTAAGTCTTGGTCACGGAGCATTCTTTGCTCTTGGTGGATATGCAATGGGTATGTATTTAATGCGTCAAATTGGTGATCGAGGGGTTTATGGAAATCCTGATTTACCTGACTTTATGGTATTTATGAATTTAAAAGAAATTCCATGGTTCTGGTATGGTTTTGATAATCCATTATTTATGTTCTTAATGGTGATGTTAGTACCTGCAATTTTAGCTTTTGTATTTGGATGGTTAGCATTTAAATCAAGAGTTACAGGTGTTTACCTTTCAATTATTACTCAAGCTTTAACTTATGCTTTAATGTTAGCATTCTTTAGAAACGATATGGGTTTTGGTGGAAACAACGGTCTTACAGATTTTAAAGATATTTTAGGTTTTGATTTATCGCAAGATTCTACAAGAATTAGTTTACTTATTATTTCATATTTTGCACTTTTAGCTGGGTATTTGATAGCTAGATTTATAATGAACTCAAGACTTGGTCGTGTTGTAATGTCAATTAGAGACCAAGAAAGTAGGGTAAGATTTATTGGTTATAGAGTTGAACAATACAAACTATTTATCTTTATAGTTTCAGCTGTATTAGCTGCAATTGCAGGTGCACTTTATGTACCACAAGTAGGAATTATTAATCCTGGTGTTTTTTCACCTTTATTTTCAATTGAGCTTGTTATTTGGGTAGCAGTTGGTGGACGTGGAACTTTATATGGAGCAATAATTGGAGCTATTATAGTTAACTTTGCAAGTTCATTCTTTACATCTGCACTTCCTGAAGTTTGGTTATATGCACTTGGTGGATTATTTGTTTTAGTAACTCTATTTTTACCAAAAGGTGTTGTTGGACTTATATCAAATATTAAAGACAAACTTAGTACTAAGAAGGAGCTTGCCTAATGTTAGTATTGGATCACGAAAATTCACATAATATTGGTGAGTTAAAAATTGGTAAAAGAATACTTCTTGTTGATGGGGTAACTGTTAGTTTTGATGGCTTTAAAGCTTTGAATAATTTGAGTTTTTCTATTAACTATGGAGAACTTAGATGTATTATTGGTGCAAATGGTGCAGGAAAATCAACTATGATGGATGTAGTAACAGGAAAAACAAGACCTGATGAAGGAACTGTAACTTTTGGTGATGCTGTAAATTTACTAGAAATGGATGAACCTTCTATTGCCGAAATTGGAATTGGAAGAAAATTCCAAAAGCCAACAGTTTTTCAAAACAATACAGTTTTTGAAAACCTAGAACTTGCAATGCAAGATGATAAGAGGTTTTTCAAAACATTGTTTTCAAAAATCTCAGGTGAGCAAAAAGACAAGATTGAAGAGACAATGGGATTAATTGGTCTTAAAGAATTATTTAATCAAGAAGCTGGAATTTTATCACATGGCCAAAAACAATGGCTAGAAATTGGTATGCTAATTATGCAAAATCCAAAGTTATTACTTGTTGATGAACCAGTTGCTGGAATGACTCCTCAAGAAGTTGATAAAACTGGGCAAATTCTTACTGATTTAGCTAAAGAACACGCTGTTGTAGTTGTTGAGCATGATATGGAATTTATTAGAAGTATTGCTTCAAAAGTAACTGTTCTTCACGAAGGTTCAGTTTTAGCAGAAGGTAATATGGAAAGTATTCAGAATAATGAAAAAGTTAGAAAAGTATATTTAGGTGAATAATTATGATACAAATAGATAAATTAAATCAGTTTTACGGACAAAGTCATACCTTATGGGATTTAACTTTAGAAATAAAAAAAGGTAGATGTACTTGTTTAATGGGAAGAAATGGTGTTGGTAAAACAACACTATCAAAAGTAATAATGGGATTACTTCCAATTTCAAGTGGAAAACTAATATATGATGGGCAAGATATTTCAAAACTAAACGCTCATGATAGAGCAGAAATTGCAATAGGTTACGTTCCTCAAGGAAGAGAAATATTTTCACAATTAACAGTTGAAGAAAATCTTCAAATTGGAGTCTTATCAAATAGAAACAAAATCAAAACTGTTCCTGATAAAATCTATGATTTATTTCCAGTTTTAAAAGATATGGCACATAGAAAAGGTGGAGATTTATCAGGTGGTCAACAACAGCAATTAGCTATTGGACGTGCTTTATGTATTGATCCAAAGTTTTTAATTCTTGATGAACCAAGTGAAGGAATACAACCTAATATTGTTGCTCAAATTGGTGATGTTATTGACTATCTTACAAAAGAAGAACAAATGACAGTAATGCTAGTAGAGCAAAAACTACCATTTGCAAGAAAACACGGTGATGATTTCTATGTAATTGATAGAGGTGCTGTTGTTGCAAATGGTGAAATATCACAACTTAGTGATGAAATAGTTAAACAACATTTATCTGTATAAATTGATTAATATTAAAAGGTTAACTAATAGAATTTAAATTATCTAAATAAATAATAAAGTATTTATTTAGATAATAATCCTCAGACTTTATTTTTCTAAGAGAACTAGAATTTTTAACAATTTTTAAATACTTCTTTATTATTAAACTTCACAAATTATTATTTCATTCCACCTTCCTCAAATATTTTACAAACTAATATTAGTAATAAACTAAACATACTTATTAATATAAAAGTGTACAAATTAAGTAGATATAAAATAAACTTTAAAATGTATGAAAAATATACAATAATTGTACACAATAATTGTAGACAATCTGTTAAAATGTTTTTAAGAATTTATTCTTGATAAATTAAATATAAATCTATGGAGACGAAATGATGAAAAAATTTGTAAAAACAGGATTGCTTATTGGATTACTTAGTAGTACTTTAAGTTTTGCACAAGATACTATTAAAATAGGTTTTGTTGGTACTCTTTCTGGAGCTAATGCAGCATGGGGAACATCAAATGTTAGATCAATGGAAACTTCAGCTGAAATTTACAATCAACAAGGTGGTGTAGAAATTGGCAATAAGAAATATAATATCGAGATTGTTTCATTTGATGATGCTTATGATCCAAAAATTGCAGTTGCAGGTATGGAAAAAATGGCACAACAAGGAATAAAATATGTTGTTGGTCCAAATGATGATGCACAAGCAATTGCTGTAAGACCAATTGCAGAAAGAAATCACATTGCATATTTTCCTTACGCTTTTAATAAAAGTCTTTATAAAAAACCTGCAAACTACGCAGTATTTGGGATGATCGCTTCTTATCAATGGGAACCATCAGTATATAAATGGTTACAAGATAATAAAAATGTTAAATCTGTATCGTTTATTGCTGCAAATGCATCTGATTCATTAAATCAAAGAGATAATGGAATTAAAATTGCTGAAGATTTAGGATTAGATGTTTTAGAAGCTAAAGCTACTTATAAAGCTGATACAAGAGATTTTTTCTCTGTTATGACTCCAATTATTAAGAAAAAACCTGATTTATTAGTACTATCTGGTGTTTCACCAGCTACTGCTCCTTTGATTATAAAAACAGTTAGACAATTAGGATTTAAAGGATATATGGCTGCTGGTACAGCGCTTGATGCTGGTATTTTAGAAGAGGGTGCTGGTGATGCCGCTAATGGTTTTATTTGTCAAGGTGGAGCTGATGATTCAATTCAATCTGATAAGATGAGAGATTGGATATCACATTATACTAAAAAATTTGGTGAATATAATGATGAAGCGAATACAAAAGTATTTGCATTAGAATATATTTTAGCAGTAATGAAGTCAAATCCAAAAGCAATTACTAGTGCTGATGAGTTCTTAAAAACAGTTGATTCTAGATGGTCAGCTCCTAATCTTTTCTTTAAAGATGAAAATGCAAAATTAAAATTTGTAGGAAAAACTTCTTTTGGTCAAGATAGACAATTAGGTGTTCCTTTAACTCCGAAAATTTATGAAAATGGAAAATTTAAAACACTATTTGTAGGTTCTGCAGATTAATATAAATAGGGACCTCTATATTTTATAGAGGTCTTTAAACTCTTTAATAGGATTATTTAAAATGGAACAAATATTACTTAATGGTTTAATTACAGGTGCCCAATATGCGCTTATTGCATTAGGGCTTACTCTTATATTTTCACTAATGAACATACTAAATTTCGCCCATGGTCAAATGTACGTTTTAGGTGCATTTATTACATATTATATTTATGGAAAACTTGGGATGCCATTTATTGTAGCTGTTATTGCTTCAGGATTAACACTAGCATTAATCGGTGCAATTTTTGAAAAGTATTTATTCAATACTGTACTCAAACGATCAGTAAGAGAGGAAAGTACTATGTTACTCGCTGCTGGAACTGCTTTTTTTCTTGATTCATTGATACTTATTATTTTTGGTGAAAAACAAAGAAGTGTACCCGCCTTAGTTGAGGGTGTATTTTTTGGAGAAGATTATGGTTTAGATATTATTATTCCAATCAATAGAATCGTTATTGGAATAATTGCAATTGTGATGATTGTTGCTTTTATTTTATTTATGCAGTATTCAAAACCAGGACGAGCTATGAGAGCTTTGGCACAAGATAAAACAGCAGCTCAGCTTATGGGTGTTAATTTAGACAGATATAGTCTAATTGGTTTTGCTCTTGGAGCTATGTTAGCAGGAGTTGCTGGAAGTTTATTAGTAACTATTACTGGTGTAAATTCTGGAATTGGTGGCGGTATTTCTATTCAAGCTTTTACTATGATTATGATTGGTGGAGCAGGTGTTATTTCAGGAGCTATTTTAGGAGGTTTTATTTTAGGACTTGTTGAAGCTTTTGGACTTTATTATTTACCAGGTGATATTACTTATTTAACAATATTTGTAGGATTGATGATCTTTCTTACTTTACGTCCACAAGGATTAATGGGGAAACCATGGGGTTGATTATGAAAAATAAACAATTTATTTTAAAAGTATTAATTGCAGTATTTTTTTTACTGATTATAATACCTTTCGTTTTAGTATATTCTCAAAGAAATGATTATCTTTATGGGATAACTTCAGTTGCTATTTTAGCTTTGATTAGTTCAGGCGTTTGGCTAAGTTTTTACATGGGAAGAATCAATATAGGACAAGGTGCATATGCTTTATTTGGAGCATATACAACAGCTGTTTTAGTAACACAAACTAGTATTTCTTTTTGGTTAGCTCTGATTTTATCTGGAATTGTAGCTGCACTTTTTAGTATTTTAATTGGTTTTCCAATTTTAAGATTAAAAGGGGTTTATTTCTCAATGATTACTTTGACTCTAACAGAAGTTGTAAAACTATTAGCAATTGCTCTTGTTCCTATTACAAACGGACCTAGAGGAATTACAAATATACCACTTCCCGGAGAATTAAGTATTTTTGGTCTTACAATTATTCCAGACTTTGCTACTTTAGAAAATCCAAAGATTGGTTTTTATTATTTAGCAGTTATTGCAATGATAATTACATTTGCTATTTTATACAGATTGGTACATTCAAGAATGGGAATTTTACTTAAATCACTTCAACAAAATGAAGAACTTGCTTCCTCTTTTGGAGTTAATATTTCATATTTAAGAGTGATTTCATATGCTATTTCTTCATTTTTTGGAGGAATAGGTGGAGCTATTTTTATTAATCTAACTCAATCAGTATATCCTACAACTTTCCAAGTTGCAGATTCAATTAATTATATGTTATACACATTTTTAGGTGGATTATCTTATGTATTTGGACCAATTCTAGGTGCATTTGTTCTTTACTTTTCTTGGGATATATTGTTTGTATTTAAAGAGTATCAACTTCTAATTTATTCATCAATTATAATACTATTGATGCTATTTTTACCAAATGGTATTCTTAGTCTAAGGTTTAAAAAATGAAAAAAATGATTTTACAAGTAAATAATATGACAAAGAAGTTTGGTTCTTTGGTTGCTATAAATGATGTTACTTTTGAAGTATATGAAAATGAGATTTTATCAGTGATTGGACCAAATGGTGCAGGTAAATCTACTATGTTTAAACTTATCTCATCATTTTTAAAACCAACTTCAGGTGATGTTGTTTTTAATAGAGAAAAAATATCAGGTTTAAAACCTCATATTGTTGCAAGAAAAGGTGTTGTTAGAACCTTTCAAGAGACCACAGTTTTTAAAAGTATGTCTGTACGTGATAATATTATCATTGCACATCAACTACAAGCAAAATCAAATTTATTGGGATTTTTCTTAAATACGAAACTTGCTCAAAAAGACAATGAAGCCTTTGGAAAATCTGCTGATGAAATTATTGATTTTTTAGATTTAACAGATGTAAAAGATGAATTAGCAAGTAGTTTACCTCACGGTTTATTAAGAGCTTTAGGTATTGCAAATGCTTTGGCTTGTAAACCAAAGATTTTATTATTAGATGAACCATTTGCTGGGATGAATCATGATGAGACTAAAAGATGTATGGAAATGGTAAAACAGATAAAAGAGTCTGGAGTTACTGTTTTATTAGTAGAACATGATATGCCAGCTGTTATGGAGATTTCAGATCGTATTGTTGTTATTAGTTTTGGTGAAAAAATAGCACAAGGGAAACCTGCTGATATTCAAAAAAATCCTAAAGTAATAGAAGCTTACTTAGGTGTTGAAGATGAAGAGATTGGAGTTTAATTATGGCTTTATTAGAGTGTAAAAATATTGATGTTTCTTATGATCAGGTAAATGCAGTAAGAGATGTATCGCTAAGACTAGAAGAGGGTGAAACCATAACTTTAATTGGAGCAAATGGAGCAGGAAAATCTTCTATTTTAAAAGCAATTACAGGACTAACTGGAATAAAAAAAGGTGAGATTATTTTTAATGGAGAAAAAATTAATGGTAAAGCTCCTTCTGATATTGTAAAAATGGGAATTGCTATGACTCCTGAAGGAAGAAGGGTTTTTCCTCATATGAGTGTAAAAGACAACCTTTTAATGGGAGCTTTTTCAAGAAATGACAAAGATGGAATAAAAGAAGATTTAGAGAAAATCTTAACAAAATTTCCAAGACTTAAAGAGCGTTATACTCAACAAGCAAGTACTATGAGTGGTGGAGAGCAACAAATGATGGTGATTGGTCGAGCTTTAATGTCAAGACCAAAAGTCCTTTTAATGGATGAACCAAGTCTTGGAATCGCACCAAAACTTGTGCAAGATATCGCAAGATCAATAGTACAAATAAATAAAGAAGATAATGTCTCAGTTATATTGGTTGAGCAAAATTCAAGAATGGCATTAAAAATCTCAAATAGAGCTTATGCTATGCAACTTGGGGAAGTTTTATTAAATGGAAAATCAAAAGATTTGATACATGATGAAAGAATTATTGAACTATATTTAGGAGGATCACATTAATGAAACTTGCAATAATAAATCCTAATTCTACAGAATCAATGACTGAAAAATGCCGTTTAGTTGCCCAAGAATTTAAAAACAGTGATACTGAAATCTGGGCTTCAAATCCTAAAAATTCTCCACAGAGTATTGAAGGACATTACGATGAAGTACAAAGTTTAATGGGATTAATGGAAGAAGTAAAAAAAGCCCAAGAGTGGGGAGCTGATGCTTATGTAATAGCTTGTTTTGATGACCCAGGATTAGAAGCTGCAAGGGAACTTGTAGATGGTCCTGTAATTGGTATTTGTGAAGCAGCAATGCACATGACAAGTATAGTTGCTTCAAGTTTTTCTGTAGTAACCACACTTAATAGGTCTGTTCCAATTATAGAGGATTTGGTTCATAAATATGGAATGAATCGTTTTTGCAAAAAAGTTAGAGCTGCAAAGATTCCTGTTCTTGCATTAGAAGATGGTACTTGTGATGCCATGGGAAAAATAGAAGAAGAGATACTCAAAGCTGTGAAAGAGGATAATTGTGAAGCTATTATTTTAGGCTGTGCGGGTATGGCTGATTTGACAATGAAGTTATCAAAAAGCTGTAAAATTCCTGTAGTTGATGGAGTTTTATGTGCCGTTAAAATGGCAGAAAGTCTTGTAGGAGCAGGCTTATTAACAAGTAAAATCAACTCTTATTCATATCCAATTTTAAAATAAGAGTAAAAGAAGAACAAATAAAGATTTTTTATTAAATCTGTTAAAATATTAGATAACAATTAGAAAGGCTAGTAATGGAAATAAATGATATCTTTACACAAGAAGATAATATTGTAAATTTTATATTTGATGCAATTTTTACAAAAAAGCTTCATCCTGGAATTAAATTATCCGAAAGTGTATTAGCAAAAGAGTTAAATACTAGTAGAGATGTAGTCAGAAAAGCTTTTAGTAAACTTCAAACTATGGGAATTTTAACCTATAAAAAAAACCAAGGATTTAATGTCGTTTGGCTAACACAAGAGAATACAAAAGATATTTATTCTGCAAGAAAAGTCATCGAGACTGGAATAGTTGAAATCTTAGCTAAAAAAGATGCTGACTTGTCTTTATTACATGAAAAAGTAGAATCAGAAGAGTATTTAAAAATATCTTTTCAAAATGGTCAATATGTAAAAACTTCTTGTGATTTTCACCTAAATTTAGCCATATTAAGTGAAAATGAGTTTTTAATAAATGCATTAAAACCACTTATTCCACTAAGTATTATCGCAGGTCTTATTTACGATGATAATACTACAACTTTTTGTTCTTATGAAGAGCATAGAGTATTGATAAAAGCAATTGAAACAAAAGATGTAGAACATGCAAAAAGTATTATGTATCAACACTTGGAACACTGTGTTGAAGCTTTAAATTTTGGGATAACACCTTCAAAACCAACTAATTTTATGTTTGGAAAATAATATGTTTGATTTTACGCAAAACTATGAAAGAGATATGGTAGGTTATGGAAATAATCCAATACAAGCGAAATGGCTAAATAAAGCAAAAATAGCAGTACAATTTGTACTAAATTATGAAGAGGGTTCAGAAAACTGCATACTTCATGGGGACGAAGCTTCAGAAGTTTTTTTATCAGAGATGAATAATCCAAAAGCATTTATAGGACAAAGACATAAATCCATAGAGTCACTTTATGAATATGGTTCTAGAGTTGGAGTATGGCGAATTTTAGAGCTGTTTAAAGAGTATCAAATTCCTGTAACAATTTTTGCAGTTGCAATGGCCGTTGCACGAAACCCTAAACTTGCAGAATATCTTGCAAAATATGATTATGACATCTGTTCTCATGGCTATAGATGGATTAATTATCAAAATATTAGTAAAGATATTGAAAGAGATCATCTATACAAAAGTATAGAAGTATTAGAAAAAATGATTGGTAAACGTCCTCTAGGTTGGTATACAGGTCGAGATAGTGAGAATACTAGGCAACTAGTAGTTGAAGAGGGTGGATTTTTATATGATAGCGATGCGTATAATGATGATTTACCTTATTTTGCAACAGATGTACCAAAAGATATTCAGCACTTGGTAATCCCCTATACCATGGATAATAATGACATGCGATTTGGTCCTAGTGGATTTAATCATAGTGATCAATTTTTTAATTATCTAAAAGATAGTTTTGATGCTCTTTATTTAGAAGGAAATAAAACACCAAAAATGATGTCTGTGGGTATGCATTGTAGGATTTTAGGAAAGCCAGGACGTATTATGGCTATGAGAAGATTTTTAGAGTATGTAAGAAGTTTTGATGATGTTTGGTTTTGTTCAAGATTAGATGTGGCAAATCATTGGATAAACAACTTTGGAAAAAAATAAAAGGTAATTTATGATAAATGTTACAAGTTTAGATTTAGGAACAAAAATTTTATATAAAAGTGATGAGTTTTTTGCAAACGCAGAGCGTATGTTAGAAGAAACAGAAGCTGTATTTAAAGATGAATATGATGACAATGGACATTGGATGGATGGATGGGAAACTAGAAGAAGAAGAGATAGCCAAAATGATTTTTGTATTATAAAATTAGGCGCTATTTCTAAAATAAACTCTTTTGTAGTGGATACTGCCCATTTCAAAGGAAACTATCCCTTAGCTGTTTCAATTAAAGCTTGTTTTGCAAAAGATGCAAGTGATGAAGACATGATAAAAAACCATGAGAGTTTTGAGTGGAAAGAATTGTTAATACAAAGTAATTTGTCAGGAGATACTAAACATGATTTTGAATCTTCTTGTCAAGATGAAATTACACACTTAAGAGTAGATATTTTCCCTGATGGTGGAATTGCAAGATTTAAAGCCTTTGGAACAATCTATTTTGATGAAAAACTTTATGAAGAAGAGAATATCAATGTAATCTCTATGTTAAATGGTGCAAGAGCAGTTAGTACAAATAATGAGTTTTTTGGTGCTTTTAAAAATATATTAAAAGAAAAAGATGCAGTAAATATGGGTGATGGTTGGGAGACTAGAAGAAGAAGAGAACCTGGATTTGACTGGGGAATTATTGAGTTAGCAAAGCCTGCTATTATAGATAATATTATGTTGGATACAAACTTTTTTAAAGGTAATTTTCCAGACTCATTCTCTATTTGTGCCGCTTTTGTAAAAGAATCAACAGATGACTCTTTAGTACCTCAGAGTATTTTTTGGGAAGAACTAATTTCTACACAAAAACTTCAAATGGATAATAAACATTATTTTGATAAAAGTTTTTTACTACAAAATAGACCAATTACTCATATAAGAGTTAATATCTTCCCTGATGGTGGAATTTCAAGACTAAAACTTTTTGGTAAATTTATAAAAGATATTGAGTTAAAAGATTTAATATGAGTATTGATTTAAAACCAGAATTACTTAATAGGAACAATTTTAAAGAGTATGGAGAGGTTATTTCTACTGAATATAGTGAATCTAAAATCATCAATAATGGTTTTGCAAAAAAGCACTATGAACTTTGTATTATGGATGCAAATGAAAATGGTGGAAAATCAACTCTTCACATATATGAAGCAAAAAAAAGAGAGTTTCCTCTACAAATAACAATGCTAGAAAAACATCCATATTTTTCTCAAACTTTTATGCCAAGAAGTACAAAACCTTTTTTGGCTGTTGTTTGTTTAGGTGACGATACTCCCGATTTATCTACTTTAAAAGCTTTTGTAACAAATGGCAATCAAGGAGTTTTTTATAGAAGAGGAGTTTGGCATTTTCCTTTAATTAGCCTAGAAGATGATGAACAATTTATTGTAATAGATAGAAGTGATTGTGGAATAAAAGAGAATACAATTGAAGAGTGTATTGAGCTTGAACTAAAAGAAAAAATTTATTTAAAGAAGGAATATTAATGTATATAAATATTGGCACACTAAAAGTTGATAAACAGTTAGAAGAGTTA
>Ga0193954_1000405_pt1 | contig 24940 bp, 18 predicted proteins | sample BB_5_MG_FD_140340 | JGI IMG/M metagenome (GOLD analysis project Ga0193954, IMG submission 140340) | Microbial mat bacterial communities from the Broadkill River, Lewes, Delaware, United States - BB_5_MG | ecosystem: Environmental > Aquatic > Freshwater > River > Microbial mats | place: USA...
AAGTTTCAAGTCTGATTGCATCATATCATAGACTAACTCTTTGAGGTCATATTCTCTATTCCATCCGAGTTTTGTTTCTGCTTTTGTAGGATCTCCTAAAAGTAAATCAACTTCAGTAGGTCGGAAATATTTTGGATCTACAGCAACTACATTTGTCCCTATTGGCACTTGATATTCAGGATTTGAACACGACACTACATAGGCTTTTTCATCTATTCCTACCCCTTTAAACTCTAACTCTATTCCAGCATATGCAAATGCCATATTTACAAACTCTCTTACTGTTGTCGTTTGACCTGTAGCAATTACCCAATCTTCAGGCTCATCAGCTTGCAAAATCATCCACATCATCCGTACATAATCTTTGGCATGTCCCCAGTCTCTTTTGGCATCAAGATTTCCTAAATAGAGTTTATCTTGAAGACCCAAAGCTATTTTAGAAGCGGCTCTTGTGATTTTTCTGGTTACAAATGTTTCTCCTCGTACTGGTGATTCGTGATTAAACAAAATACCATTACACGCAAACATACCATACGCTTCTCTATAATTTACCGTGATCCAATATGCATACATTTTAGCTACAGCATAAGGGCTTCTAGGATAAAAAGGTGTTGTTTCTTTTTGTGGTGTTTCTTGTACTTTTCCAAAAAGTTCAGATGTAGATGCTTGATATATTTTTGTTTTATTTGATAAACCTAAAAGTTTTACAGCTTCTAAGATTCGAAGTGTTCCTGTCCCATCTGCATTGGCTACATACTCAGGTGTCTCAAAAGATACAGCGACATGAGACATAGCAGCTAGATTATAGATCTCATCTGGTTGTGTTTCTTGGATAATTCGAGTAAGATTCATACTATCCGTCATATCTCCAAAATGTAAGATTAAATTTCTATTTTCAACATAAGGATCCTCATATAAGTGATCTATTCTATCTGTATTAAATAAAGAACTTCTTCTTTTTACTCCATGTACTTTATAGCCTTTTTTCAAGAGAAATTCTGCTAAATAACTCCCATCTTGTCCTGTGATTCCTGTGATGAGTGCTACTTTTTGTTTGAGATTTGACATTTTTCTAATTCCTTTATGCGATGATTAATGTTATTATATCAAAAAAGTAATAAAATTAATCGTTACTTTTTACAAATTACTTTGCACCAACTTTATGTAATACAACTGAAATTGTTTTCATAAATATAACAAAATCTTTCCATAAAGACCAATTTTGGATATACCATCTATCTAGATCCATTCTCTCTTCAAAAGTTAATTCATTTCTACCACTCACTTGCCAAAGTCCTGTGATGCCTGGTTTTGTTTTGAGTATGATCTCTTTATTTTCTTGACCCATTTTTTCTTTTTCTGTTACAAGATAAGGGCGTGGTCCAATAAAATTCATATCCCCTTTAAGTACATTAAATATCTGTGCGAGTTCATCAAGAGAAGTACTTCTAAGTTTTTTCCCTACTTTTGTCACTCTTGGATCATTTTCATATTTACAGTAGATCTCATAGTTTTTGATCTCTTCGGGATGCTCTTGAAGGTATTTATCTAAAAGCTCTACTTGTTGCTCAGGGGAATACATAGTTCTAAATTTATACACCATAAACGATTTTCCATTTTTTCCTAATCTTTTTTGTTTGAAAAAAACGGGACCTTTTGAGTCGCTTTTAATTACAATTGCAATAATTCCTATTATAGATAATAAAAATGGTAACATTAATACAGCACAAAGATAATTATAAATATTATTGATAATCATTCTATAATTACTTCTGAGTTTATTGTGTAGAATAAATAAATTAGTTCTTGTATTAGAGAGTTCATAAATATCTCTATTACTAAATTGGTAATTATTAACTACAGGAAGAAACATCACTGTATGTTTACTCTGTATCTCTTTTTCTAGCTGTTTCTTAAGATCTTCTTGATTTTTGTTATGAGAATCTATAAATACAATATTTGTTTCTTCATTGTTTGTTTTTTCATATCCTAAATAGGGATTATTGAAGACCTCCTCTTCCAAATAACAATTCTCACCTAAAAGTCTTACATATTTTTTCCAATATCCAAGTGCAAAAAGCTTATGTTTTATAATATTTTTAATCGTAGGGATAGTAATAGCTATAATTATAAATACTAAGACAATAAATATCAGAGGATAATCTTGTGTTGTATTTGTAATTGAATGATAAGAAAATAAAAGAAGAATACTTAATGCTAAACTTTTGAGTACTTTTCTAGTCTCTTCCCAAAAATCAAATCTTTGGGTATAAATACCATTATACAAAAATACAGAAAGTATAATAAGATAAAAAGGCAAAGATGAAAAAGTACAAAAATTGACATTGTCATTGACTGTATTCGTGATTTCAGTGTTAAATACTATAAATGATGTAATTAAAAGAGATATAAAAATACTTATAATATCAAAAATCAATAATATGATTTTTGATATATATTCTTTCATTTTTTGTGTCATTGTCAACTCTTTTTTTTCATTTGCAAGAATTTTTAAATACATGAACTGACGCTAGTTGTTTACTTAGTAAAATAATAAATAAACTATTTGTAATACAATATCTTTTCCATAATCTTTTTGGATCTTGTAACAATCTATACAACCACTCCAAAGAAAATTTTTGCATCCACCGAGGAGCTCTTTTTTTTATTTCTGCATATACTTCAATCGCACCACCCAATCCTAACATACATGCATTTATTTTATTTTTATGTTCTGCCATCCATTTTTCTTGTTTTGGACAACCAAGAGCAACAAATACAAAATCACTTTTATAATTATTTATCATCTCTATATCTTGTCGTTTTTCCTCATCGCTTAAATGTCGAAAAGGGGGAGAATAAGAGTTTATTTTTAAATAAGGATATTCTAAAGATATTTTTTCATTCATTTTTCGAAGTGTTTCTGCTGAACCACCATACACAAATATACTTTTCTTTTCTTTTGCACAAGTTTTAAAAAGATCCTCGATCAAGTCCATACCAGCAACTCTATCTTGCTCAATTCCATACAAAAATTTCATAGCTATTGCTAAAGGCATACCATCAGGGGTAGTAATATCGGCATTGTTAACAATATCTAAAAAAGCACTATCTTTCGTAGCTTCTATTGTCATATGAACATTTGAGACACAAACATATGATGAGCTTGTATCTTGTGAGAGATTCATTATATTTTGAATAAACTCATCATATTTTCCAGTAGAAATAAAAGATTTGATCACTTGAAATTTTTGCATACAATATTATACTACAAAAGTATAAAATGCATATTAAAATAGTATCTCTTAATATTATTTTTTATATAATACTAACTACATTTCTATATATTTGTAATAAATCTTGATAATTTTTTTCTGGTGTATAAAAATCTTCATATGATTTTCGAGCACCTCTACAAAGTTGTTTGTGATTCTTTTTGTTTGTCAAAATATTCTCAATTTTTTCTTGTATACTTTTCAAATCATTGACTTGATAAATCAAACCATTTATATTATCTTGTATTATCTCATTTGGTCCTCCAATATTTGGAGCTATCACAGGTGTACCAGTAGACAAACTTTCGATTATTGTCATAGGCATCCCCTCATACCAGATTGATGAAAAGAGTAATGCTTTGGCTTTTTGAAGTTTATTGATGATAAATGCTTTCTCTCGAAATCCTAAATAAATGATATTGTTATTGACTTTACTAGCCTTTTTGACTTTTTCTTCAAGTGGACCACCTCCAATAATCAAAAGTTTTTTATCACTATTTTGAAAAACTTCCAAAAGTAGATCTATTCCTTTCTCTAGAGACAATCTTCCTACAAATAAAAAATAATCCTCTTTTTCATAATCAAATCCAAAATCTTCTACAAAATTGGGTTTAACGGTGAGTTGATTTTGCTGTAGACCTAAAGAGGAAGAGAGCATCTTTTGTTTAGCAAAATTTGTTAAGGGTATATATTGGTCTACTTTTGTATTCCAGGTATTTTTCTTTTTATGAATATAGCTCATTAGAGCCAACGCAAAAGTCTGAATTTTTGAATCTCGATAACATCCATTTATCACTCCATCTATAGCAAATGATTTTTGTATACACTTCTCACAAATCTCATTTTCTCTAAAAAGTAAAGCATTTGGACATATCAGTCTATAGTTGTGTAGAGTCATCACTATAGGAACATTAAGTTTATTTGCCACATAAAACAACGCAGGGGAAGCCACAGGAAAAAAATTATGCACATGGATAATATCAGGCTGAAATTCAATAATCTTTTGCTGAAGGAGTTGTCCACTTTTTAGATTGTAAATAGAAGCTATTCCCACTTTAAGTTTATCGAGTACAGAATGGATACCATCATTCGAGAAAAAGAGTTTTTCAACTTGATGATGATGGTTTTTAAGCAGCTGATATTCATTTTCAAAGACACTATCTTCACCCCCTTTATGTTGGTAGGTATTGTGTACGAGAAGTATTTTCATTATTGCCTCTCCATTATTATTCAAAATTAATAAGATGAAGTATTTTTTGTGAATAACTAGGCTCAATTATATTAAATTGTTGATTTACTTCCAGCCTTTTTTCTTTGAATATATCTTTCTTTAAAATGACAACATCATGAAGAAATTTTTTTAAATCTTCTAAACTAGAGATCGGTTCCCCTGGCATATACTCAAGTGGTGAGTCAAAAACAAAACCTCGTGAGTTTGAGTAAGAATCAAAATCTTCAAGCACAAAACCAATGGGTCTATCTAATAATAAAAAATCTACATAAATTGAAGAAAAATCTGTTAATAATATATCTACATTTGATAAAAGTGAATTGAGTTGACAGTTTACTTTTTCTAGTTCCCCTTTTTTCACTATAGTAATATTATTATATTTGAAAAAATTCTTATTGTTCAAAATATCCATTGGATGTAATTTAAGAATCAGGTGCGAACTTATAGAATTTAAATATATATCTAAACTTTTAAGTTCACTTATTTGTATAACAGGTAAATTATCAGAATATGTTCCATCACATCGAATATCGCCAACAATAGATTGTCTATAAGTGGGAGTCCATAATATAATTTTGTTGCCAGTATCTATGTTAAGTTGCTGAAGACAATTATTTTTAGTAAAAAGGAGATCATTTCTAGGTTGACCAGAGATAAGTACATTGTTTTGATTTATCCCAAAAGCATTTGCAATAACAGTTTTATACGATTGTGATGTTGCAATTGCAAAAGTAGATTTTTGTGTTACTGTATCGTTGGCTAAAAGACCTATTGTTTTTAATGGCATTCCATGCCATAGATTCACTACACAATGTTGTTTTGAAATATTAGAACCATTTAAAAGACCATGCGTAAAAAAAACATATTTAGCTCGTAGATAATAATAAATACCTATTAATGAATCTCTATTTTTTATACTGTAATTCTTTTTACCAGTATAGTTCTGAATCAAAGAGTGATATTTTTGAGGTTCAAAATCTTTCACAAGCCAAATTGTTTGTTTTTTTGGATATTTTTCAATTACATGTAAAAAAAGTGCAAATGAATTATCACTCATATCAGGGAAACTATTAAACACCGCAAGATTCTTATCTTTTGGTATAAATCGATCTAATATAGATACAAAAAAGAGTACTATTTTTATAATATATGTTTTAATTTAAAATCCTTTGTGCGTGTTTGAATGAAGTTCTTCAAGTATCTTTTTATATTCGAGTGCTTTATTTTCTAAAGTAAAATGGCTAATAGATGCAATAGCATTAGTACGCATTTGAGTAAGATTAGCTTGTACTAATTGTATCTCTTTTTGAAAAGAGTTATTGGGATTGATAATATAGCCATTAAAACCATCTTGGATAAGACTTGAAGCACCTGCTTGATTGGAACAAATAACTGGTAAACCTGATATAAGAGCTTCAGGAACAACATATCCAAAAGTATCTTTGAGTGAAGGAAATACAAATATATCGGCGGCTTTAAAATACTTAATAAGCTCAATACCATTTTTTGAAGAGATAAGAGAGACTTTATCTTGTAAATTATTTTCTTGAATATACTCAATATAACTCTTTTCCAATTGTCCAGAACCTATTAAAACATAATGACAATTCTCTAAAAGTTGTATCTGTTCTAATACACTTTCCCAATTTTTAAGTGGAAAAAAATTACCGACAGATAATAATATAGTTTTATTCACTGGTAAGTTAAGTATTTGTTGAAGTTCAACTTTCTCTTCTATTTGTTTCAAACTCGTTTTCCAATAACTTATATCAATAGTTTGTAACGATTTTTTGACCGATACCTTGTTGCTAAGTATGTGAATATATTGTGTTGTCAAATCGGAAGCAGCTATAACCACATCACTATTGTCACATATAAGTTTACGCAATTGAAGTTTAGATTTTTTAATATTCTGTTCTGTTATTGTAATAGCATCAGTCATAATAATAAATTTAAAATTTAAAATTTTGCGTAATAATGAGGAATATACACTAGGTATCCAAAATGCAACACTCATAACGACATCTGGTTTCTCTTTAATTAATCCCATAAATGCTTGAAAATTAAATTGTTTTTTAAATGAGGTAATACCTTTATGTATAATAACAATTTTATAATTTTTAGCTTCATTTTGGAACTCTTTTGCGAGCCAATCTTTATGAAACATCGGATGTTCACCAAAACAATAAACTACCAACTCTACATATTTTCCTAACTCTTCAAATAACCTATGATTCATAGGATATAAAGGGGGATGATATATTAAAACTTTCATTAGATACTCCTTCCTAAAATGTATCTTTTAATATTCTTTTTCATAATAGCTTTGACAAAATAAAATATATTCATACTATAAGTGATCATTCCATACTGAACTTTCATTATTTCTAATTTTTCTCTCCAACCTTTATAAAAATTTTTATTGGAAAAACCTCCCAACAGATATTTTGAGAATATACAATTTGTATGTTTGATATTGGTCGTTTTTTTTAATGCAGAAATAATCCAATCATGATCAGCTACTACTGTATACTCTAAATTATAATGTTGAATAAGTTTTGTTTTCAAAATAATTGATTGATGAGAAACAGCCATACCATGTTGAAAATTTTTATAGGTTAAGTTTTTAGGAACTTTAGTAACCAATTTAATTGAACCATCTTCCTCTATCAATTGAGTAGGACCATAAAAAACATCTTCATTATTATAATCTTTAAATACATTTTCAACAGTAGTGATATCATAAATTTCATCACCTGCATTTATAAACCAGATAAAATCACCTGTTGCTAAATCGATTCCTTTATTCATAGCATCATAAATACCATAATCTTTTTCACTTTTCCATATACTTATATACTCTTCATATTGTTTTATTATATTCAATGTATTATCTTGTGATTGTCCATCTATGATAATATATTCTATATTGTCATATGTTTGGGAGATAACACTTTTAAGAGTTTGTTCTAAATATTTTTCTCCATTATAAACAACAGTAACAATACTTATTTTGGGTTTTATTTGATTAACCATGAGATAACTTTCCTTGTGATAATTTTAAATGAGGTTCTTTATGTTTGATTAAAAATAGAAATGATAAAGACCAATATAATGGAAATAAATAATATGTTTCAGACAAAAGTGTAATAAATATAGTGAGTACTGTTCCTATGCGCATCGAAATTGTATTAGGAAAACTACTATGTTTTATCAAAACAAAGATAGATTTATAGAGTAAAATCATTGTTAATATAAAAAATGGAAGACCAAGCCTTACTATAATATCACTAAAACCAACTGTTCTTATATCTGCTTTATCTACATATTTAAATCGAGTGAGAGGATGAAAACCTCTTCCTGCAAGTTCATGCCCTTTAAAATCTTCCCAATCTCGTAAAAAACTTAAGAATCTTTGCGTATCAGTATTAGAACCATAGGCATTCCCTTTTGTTGCAACATCATATTGATGTTCAATCTTTTTTCCTATAAAATCAAAACTAATATATACAAAATATACTCCAAAAATTACAAAAGCAATAAGTCCTATTTTTAAACTAATGTTTTTGATTTTATGAAAATAGTAAAAAAATAAGAATATTATTAGAGCGGCAATCGCTGTTGTAGAGATTGTTGTAAGAAGTCCAAAAAGAAATACTTTAAGTTTTTTACTTTTTTCCTCAATAGTATCATCAAAATAAAGAAAAATGATTGCAATTATTAAATATCCCCCAAATGCACCTGGCTCCCAAAATGGTCCAGAATTCCTATATGCTTCTATGTGATCAAAATTATACACAATCACAGTATATGAGTGGGAATGGGCAATATTAAAAAGACGAAATATAGGAACTAAAACAGACTTTACTATAGATGCTATAGGAGGCATGGTAACAACAAATAGATACACAGTTGTCCCCGCAAATGTAAGATAATAAAGAATATGAACATAATAAATGGTAAATTTTTCTTGTAATACTTTTATGATTAAATAACCAATTACTATTCTTAAATAAATTCCTGTAATATTTAATAGCGAATAAAACTGAAAAGTGTAAGTTTGGGATAGTATGATAACAGTCAATATTACCATGATTATTAAAAACTTTTTATCCAGGTAATAACCTCGTATTATAAAAACTATCACAAGTAGAAAAAAAACAGGTATATATAAAGCCATTGTACTAAAATAAGGTATACCAGAGATGGCTATTACTAAAAAGACAAGGCTATAGTCAGTAAATTTGCGCTTGTTAATTCTCATAAATAACTGTTAGAAAATTCAATTTGTATTATTAAATATTTTGATCCATTATACAATAAACTCTCCACTCCTGCTATGATACAGTTTAATTAATTTAGACTATATTAATTAAATCCCATAATAGTAACCAAAATATAATTATAATTCTATTAAAGTTCCTTATTTTGAAGTTCTATTATCGCTTTTTCTAAAGAGATAGTATCTAATGAAAACTCTTTTGCTTTTTGAAGTGCATCTTTTACACTATCTTCATGAAAAGGATCCATTAAATTATTTGCAATTTTTATTACTTTTAATATTTGTGCTTCATATTTATACTCCTCTGGACAATTATCTAAATCATCAACAAATTCTATAATATTTATTAAATTTTCACTTAAATTCCAATGTCTAAAAATTTTTGCTGTAGTAGAAGAGGTTGTTGTTTCAAAAAATTCCATCTCAACCTCTTCTCTATTCATATTAAACTGGAGTGTTCTATTAAAATTATCTGTTTTTCCTTGTTTACTTGCTAAGTTTGATAATATAAATATACCTGCTTCTTGTAAAAATACAGGCAATAAAAGTTTTTCTTTTAACTTAATATCTGTATTTATAAACCATTTTGTTAGAAGAGCTGAGGAGATACTGCAGCGTTCCATAAATTCATTACTTGAAACTCCATATGCTCTTAAATTTGTATCTAAAGATTTTTTCATAGTGTACCCTAAAGCAACCGATAATGTGTAGTTCACCCCCAAAAGACTAATTGCTTTTCGAGGAGTTTCTACCTTATTTTTAAATCCAAACAAAACAGAATTTGATAATTTTAATAAAATGGATATGAGAAGAGGATCTTTACATATAATATTGAAAAGTTCAAGAGGCTCTTTATCTGAGAGTTGATTGTATTTTTCTAATTCAAGCATTGTTTTTGGGAGGGGTGGAAGAGCATCTATCATATTCGAAATTAATGTTTTCATTTGTATTCTCACTTTATATTTAGTAAACATTCTGATTGTATCTTAAGTTTCATGAAATATAGGTAACAAAAAGTTTAAATCATTTTAAAATCTAAGGAAGCAAAATAAAAGAACAGTCTAAAAATAGTAATTTTTTATATCTTAGTTAAGTCTTTTATTTTACAAGTAATTCTATATAATTTTTCTAAAATTATATATTTTTTAATTTGTTTTTTGATATTATATATATAAAATGATTATTAGGGGTATAGTATAAAAATTATTGTTATATGTCTCTTCTTATCATGTATTTTGTTATTCACTGGCTGTAATCCAAAAAACGATAGATTATTTCAGCAAAAGGAAAGCAATGGTATCAATGATAAAAGAACTATTATTAATGATCCTGAGTATGAAAAAGAAGCAAAATATGAATATAAAATTGCACCAAATGATAGGCTAGCTATCACTGTGTATATTCAATCTGGAGCAGGTTCTAAGCAGATGAATTCTATCTTGTCAACGCAAACTGTAAGTAGTAATATAAATAGAAAAGAAAGTATCGGGTTATTGGTTACTCAAAAAGGAACTGTTCGCTTACCATTGATAAATACTATGAAAGTTGTAGGTTTAACACAAGATGAGGCTTCTGCTTTACTAATAAATGAGTATAGAAAATTTATTCGGAATCCTTATGTTACTGTACAAATAATAAATCAAAGAGTTATTGTCGTAGGAGAGGTTCAAAATCCAGGTGTTGTCCCTATAGTAAATGGCACTATGAATCTTTTGGAAGCAATTGCTAAGTGTGGTGATATAACAGATATAGCAGAAAGAACAAATATAAAAATTGTTCGTGGAGACTTACGAAATCCTGAAATTCGTGTTGTAGACTTAACAAACGCAGACTATTTACGCACCTCAAGTTTATTATTAAAACCAGATGATATTGTGTATGTTCAAGCTAGAAATATGAAAGCGGTCAATAAAGCTATTAATGAAATTTTACCATTTTTCACTGCACTGTCAACTATACTTGATCCATTTATTGGAAGAAAAAATCTTATGAGTGATTCAGACGAATGACAAATGAACCAAATAATGATGAAATTGATGTAAAAGAGATATTTAAAACTCTTTTACGATATAAAAAATCTATCATTGTCGTTACTATACTATCCTTACTGATAAGTTCGCTTGTTGCTTATTTTAAGCCTAATGTTTACTCCTCTAATAGTACACTTGAAATTTTGAATGATTCTTCAAATAGTGAAAGTACAGACCTTATAGCAAAAGCTTTTGGAGCAAATTCTTCTAATATAGATAATGAAATTGCAGTTATTCAGTCTCGATTTATTGTCCAAAAAGCACTTGAAACACTTGATTTACATACAAATTATTATGAGATAAATAAATTTAATAGAAAAAAAGAGTTATATAAAAATTCACCATTTATTGTAACAACTAAAGGTTCTGGTGATCTCATTTATAATAAAATGTTTGAATTAATTCCTATAGATTCAAAAACCTTTAAACTCATTATTCAGCCTCCCTCGCCTTATGGAATGAAAAATATTTTATATCAACTCAATGTATTATTTAGACTAAAATTAAAACAGTTAGAAAAAACTAAAACAACCTATGATGGTATCTATAAATACGGTGAAAAGATTCAAACATCATGGTTTACATTTGTAGTCAATAAAGTAGATAAGCGATTAGATACAAGTAGCAAAAAATATTTATTTAAATTTATTCACAAAGATTATTTGTATGATCAATATATTGGTGGTTTATCATTGTCAATGTATTCTGAATATGCTTCTGTATTAAATTTAACATATCAAGACAATGTCTCTTTACGAGCAACAGAGATCGTTAATGCTATTGCGGATTCTTACATTGATCAAGGAATATTACAAAAATCTCAATCTGCAAAATTAACGATTGGATTTATTGAAACACAACTCAATAATATAAACAAAGAGTTAAAAAGTACAGAAACAAACCTTGAATATTATAAAATGAAAAATGAGGTAACAAATGTCGCTTCTGAAGCACATATGTTATCTACCGCATTAGTAGAATATGAAGCCCAACTTCACAAATTGCAAACAGAAATAAATATTTTAGTAGATTTACGAAACTCTATTAAAAACAAAAAAAATTATTCTGGACTCACAATAGGATCTTTGGTATTTGCAGATCAGACAATCTATGCATTACTCAACAAGTTGCAAAGGATGGTAAATACAAAGACAAATTTACTTATTGACTATACACCACTACATCCAGAAGTAAAAAAATTGACAAAAAATATTGCTTTTAGTAAAAAATCTATACAAGTCGCTCTTCAAAATAATCTGAAGCAACTTGTTCAAAGAAGAACAGATCTACGAGAGACCATAAAAAAGCACAATTTAAAAATAGAATCACTTCCTAGTCAAGAGAAAGAGCTGGCACGATTAGCTCGACCATTAGAAGTAAATGAAAAAATATATGAATATTTATTGCAGAAAAAAGCAGAAACTGCGATACTCAAATCATCTACTATCTCAAAAGCAAGAATACTTGATAAAGCAAGAGTCAATTATAATCCTATCAAACCAAAAAGAAAACTTATCGTAATTTTAGGATTGCTCTTAGGATTCATAGCAGGTATTGTACAAGCTTTTTTTAGAGAATTTCTTGTAGCTACGATTCAAAATTCAGATGAATTAGAAAGATTATCAGTCATTCCATTGTATGGTGTGATCCCATTTAATGATGAAGAATTAACAAAAAATTTATTTATGGAAGCATTTCGAAATTTACGAGCAAACATACAATTTTTACCTGGTAATGAACAGCGTAAAGTGATATCTATGGTATCATATATGCCAGGAGAAGGAAAAACTACTATGACAGCCGCCTTATCTGAAATACTTGCACGAAGTAATAAAAAAGTGATTATGCTTGATGTTGATTTGAGAAAAGCATCTTTACATAAAAAATTTGAGTTACATAACAATGTAGGAATCACAAATTATTTATCATTACAAAATTCTTTAAAAGAGGTGACGCAAGATACAAATATTTTTGGATTAGATATCATATCAGCAGGTCCAGGGGGGACAAATCCATCAGAACTTATTTTATCTCCAATGTTTACAGAATTATTGGATAGATTACGAGACAAATATGATTATATTATTTTAGATACTCCTCCTGTTGGATTAGTTTCAGATGCTGTGATTATTATGAATTATTCAGATATCTCTTTTTCTGTAGTACGGGCTGACTATACGAGAAAAGATTTTATAAAAAGTATGAATAAAATTGCACAAGAATATTCACACAATAAAATGGGTTGTATTTTGAATGCAACGCAAGTAGATGCAGATTATAAGATCAAACAGGGTGAATCTTATCCAAACAGTCAAAATTACAATACATATAGGAAAGCAGTGAAAAATTATGGATGAAGAAAAAGAAGAACTTTTAGCAAAGCTAGTACCAAAAGCTGTTTTAAAAGCAGTGACGACTAAAGCAAAACATACAATAATAAAGCGTACAAATGGTCTAGATATATTACTTATATTGGATTTCCCATTTAGAATAGGAAGAGAAGCTAGGGTGTGTTATTCTGAAAATGGACCTATTATACAAGAGAGACACAATATAGATCAAAAACCAAATAATGATGTTTATCTACTTGATAACAATGATTTATTAGAGATTTCAAGAGAACATTGTTCGATTGTAAAACAAAATGATAAATATATCTTAGTAGATAGAGGAAGTGCTTGTGGATCTCTAGTCAATAGGTACAAAATTGGAAATGGTTCTGCTCCTAATTGTCCATTAGAAGATGGAGATATTATTACTTTTGGTTCAGAAGATTCAGAGTATAAGTTTAAATTTATATGTTTACAAAAAGAATTGAATAGATAAAAAATATAAAAGGAATCACAAATGAGCAAATCAATTTTTAGAGAATACGACATTCGAGGTATATACGAGCAAGAACTCAACGAATCTACTGTTAAAAACATAGCCTATTATTTTGCAAAAGAGGTACTCTCCAAAGTACCAAATGCAAAATATATCTCTGTAGGATACGATGCAAGAACGCACTCAGAACAATTATGTGAGTGGTTAGTAAGTGGTATCAATCAAGCTGGTTTAGAGGTACTTACAATGGGACTTGTAGCAACTCCTATAAATTATTTTTCTAACTTTGTAGAGTTTGATGGCAAAAAAACTTCTGCTTCTATTATGATTACAGGCTCACATAATCCACCTGAATATAATGGTTTTAAAATCACTATAGACAAACAGCCATTTTTTGGGGATGATATTTATGCTTTGGGCGACAAAGTAATTGATAATACTATAACGATTGAAGATCATATAAATGCAACATTTGTAGATGCAAAAGAGCAGTATATACAGTATATGATACAAAACTTTTCACATCTTCAACTCACAGATAAAAAGTTTGTATTTGATTGTGGAAATGGGGCGGCTGGTTCTGTTTTGAGAGAGATACTTGATGGACTGAAGCTTAATCATAAAATCATTTTCGAAACACCCGATGGAACTTTTCCAAATCATCATCCAGATCCAAGTGATGCACATAATCTTATAGATATCAAAAAAAAGTTAGAGACAAAAGAGTATGCTTTAGGTTTTGCCTATGATGGCGATGCAGATAGAATAGCAGTCCTTTCACCAAAATACAATTTTAAAGGAGATGTATTAGCGATATTTTTCTCACAGTTTATCGAAAATCCAACAGTCATTGGGGAGGTAAAATGTAGCCAAATGATGTATGATATTATCAATGAATATGGAAAAGCCATTATGTACAAAACAGGGCACAGTAATCTTAAAGTAAAAATTAAAGAAACAAACGCTAGTTTTGCAGCAGAAGTATCAGGACACTTATTTTTTAATGATAGATACTTTGGATATGATGATGCTTTATATGCAACGCTTAGAGCTTTAGAGTTACTTCATAATGGTTTTGATTATGATGCACAGTATGAAAAACTTCCACAACTTTTTGCAACAGATGAGATAAATATCAATACAACAGAAGAAAAAAATTTCTAATGATTGATGAGTTAAAAGAAAAACTCAAGAATCCCCCACAAAATTTTCCACTCATAAAAGATATTATCACAGTAGATGGTGTACGAGTGGTATTTGAAAATGGTTGGGGACTTATACGGGCTTCGAATACGACACCAAAATTAGTGACTCGATTTGAAGCAAATGATGAAAAAACTGCTTTGTACTATCAAAGTGAATTGGTACAACTTCTTAATAAAGAGAGATAAAAAGTAGATTCTGTAATTTTATGATATTATTCCGTTTACATATTATAAACAAGGAAAATACTTTATGAATGAAGATACTTTAGTCCAGATAGAGATACTTTCAAATGAGCTCAATGAAGATATAGCACAATTTAAAGAAGAGCTCTCTACTTCACATCCTTATGATATATCTGAAATACTTTTAAAGTTAAGAGATTTAGATGAGGAGGTGTATTCTAAATCTCTTAAAAAAATTCCGAGTACTCTTTTGGGAGAAGTACTCTCTGAGATGCCTGATTTTGTCCAAGAAGAGATTAGTGATTATATAAGTACACGAAAACTTGCAGCAGTGACTTCGAGTATGGATACAGATGATGCAGCAGATTTTATTCAAAATATTAGCGAAGAAAATGAAGAGATTGCACAAAGTATTTTAGAAAGTTTCGATGATAAAGAAAAAGAGCTACTCAAGCAACTCATCTCATATAATGAGTCAGAAGCTGGTGCTCATATGCAAACAGAACTTTTTAGAGCATATGAAAATGAAAATATAGGTCATGCAATACGACGCCTGAAAGTACTCAAAGAAAGTGGTAAAGTTAATAATATTTGGCACTGTCATATCACTACAAATAAAGGGATATATATAGGAAGTGTAGGGCTTGAAGAGTTGATTATTGTTGCTCATAACTTAACATTTGCAGATATACCAAAAGAAAAACTACAAAACTATCATATCTCCCACAAAGAAGATATTCAAAATGTTATAGATATGGTTACAAATTATAATTTACCAAGTATTCCTGTAGTCGATGATAATGCTATTTTAATAGGAAGAATAACTTCAGATGATATTTATGATGTTGTCCAAGAGAGTACTACTGAGCATATTTATAATATGGCTGGAGTTGATGATGTAGCAGAGCAAGAGGAAAATATTTTTGAGATAGGAAAAGGGCGAGCTTTTTGGTTGTCTATCAATCTTTTTACAGCAATAGCCGCTTCTTTGGTGATTGGAATATTTGATTCTACTATTCAGTCGCTTGTCGCTTTAGCTGTTTTGATGCCTATTGTGGCTTCTATGGGTGGCAATGCAGGGACACAAACTTTGACAGTAACCGTACGGCAGATGGCTTTGGGTGATATAGAAGCTGAAGATGCTAAAAAAACTATCGTAAAAGAGGTGATTATCTCTTTAGTGAATGGTTTGTTATTTGCTTTTATTATTGGTCTTATTGCCTATTTCTGGTTCAAAATACCACTTTTGGGTGTGGTGATTGCTATATCGATGATTATCAATCTTATAAGTGCAGGATTTTTTGGGGCGGTTATTCCTCTAGCTCTTCAAAAAGCGGGAATAGATCCAGCCATTGGAAGTACGGTATTACTTACTACCGTTACAGATGTAGTAGGATTTTTTAGTTTCTTAGGTTTGGCTACTCTTATTTTACTGTAACATAAGAGTCTATCTTTGTTGTGAATACAAAGATAGTAAAAGTTTTTGGATATTTAATCTATAAGATTTGATATCCAATGTTCGTATCATACGAGAATTTTTCAAAATATCAACATCATCAAGTGTTTTATATCCTGCTTTATACTCTTCTTCATTTACAATTAATAATTCATTATACAGTGTAATATCTTCTTGAGCAAGAGTGATTTTAGATTGATAACTTTGAATACTGAGTACCACTTCATCGTAGAGTGCAATCGCATCATTGTGTTCTTGTTCTAACTCTTTTTTACTTGTAAGATATTGTAACTTACTATATGTTATATCATTTGAAGAGGTAAAACTCAAAGGTACAGAGACACTAACTCCATATTTATAATAATCATCTCCCGAGATATCTTGACTTTTTACATATCCATATTGGGTATCAAAACTCACTGTTGGTAGATAGTCACTTTTTTTAAGAGTATACAAAAGATTGTTTACCTCGGTATTATGATCTGCATATTGAATCGCTGTAGAGTTTTCCAAAAAAATATCTTTAGTTGGAAGTTGTAATTTTGGAAGGGGTATAGATCTATACTTTTTTTGTGTATACTGTTTAAGAAGATTGATATTTTTCTTTTTATTCAAAAGAAGAGTTTGGTATGTTTCACGAAGATTATTTTTTGTCATCATCGCATCATTAAGATCACTGATACTGAGTTCACCTGCTCTATATTCTGACTTTTTTTGAATAATATCTATTTGTGCATTATCAATATTTAAAATATTTTGCTCCAAACTTATCTCATTGAGTTCAATATCAAATAGATAGGTATACAGCGTATTCAAGTCTTCTTTTGTAGTAATCATCAGGTCTAAATTTTGGAGCTTTTCTAACTCTTTTGCATACTGTATCTGTGCAGATATCCCTCCAAATTTAAAAATATCTTGTGAAAAAGAGAGAGAATAGTCCTGTGCATTTGTAGTATCTTGTGTATTTGATACACTTGCATTGAGATTGATATGAGAGAGCCAGTCATATTGATTGACTCTCTTTTTTTCTACAATCTGTTTTTTTTGTAATTGGATAATATCTTGCCGTGTATCACTTAAAATCTCCACTTCATTTGCACAAATAAGTGTCGAAAAAAGGGCTAAAAAAGATAGATTTTTCATTATTTGAACTCCACATTTACAACTGTACCAAAACTTTTATTTTTGCTAATGAGGGTAACTTTGTATGCCGAAACATAGACATCATCGACCGTTAGATCAATCTTTTCAATACTCGCTTGATTTTCTTTGCCATTAATTAAAACTTTTTTGTTGTGTATATTTTCAATATCACTCATACTCACATAAACAACAATTTTTGATTTGTTTATCTCGTATGCTTTTGCAAGAGTTGCCCCTACAGAAACATAATCCCCATTATTTACAGTAAACTCTTTAATATACAAATCTTTGACCGTTACTACTTTTTTCTTGAGGGTATTTTTTACCTCATAGATATTTGCTTGTAAAGTTTCTATAGAGATTTTTAAGTCGATAATTTCATAGAGTTTATCATCTTTATCTGATTGACTTTTTCCTGTAATTTTTATATATTTTGCATAACTTTTTTCCAATATATGTAACTTTTGTAGATACAACTTTAACTGTTTTTTATAAATCGAAAGCTGTTTTTGTTCCAACTCATCATCTAGTTTTACAATTGTTTTTGTGACAGTTTTTGTTTCATCATTGGTATCAAGCTGTACTATCTCTCCTGCACTTTGAGCATAGAGAGTATATGTTTTATATGGTTCAATTTTTGCCATATAACTTTGTGCAAAAAGCATCAATGGAGTGAGTGTGAGTAATAGATATTTTTTCATAATATTAATCCTTTATTTTAAAAAATGTTGCATAGAGTGCAGGGACATAAATCAGATTTAAGAGTGTTCCCCAAGCGATTCCAAATCCCAACGATATAGCGATGGGTTGTAACATAACAGACTCCCCCGTAGGAAAAAATATAAGAGTAGCCAAGCCTAAAATAGTGGTAATAGAGGTGATAAGTATAGGTCGAACTCTCTGTTTTGCTTTTTTGAAAAACTCCGCTCTATTTTTGGTATCGTGTAAAAAATCTAACATAATAATACCATCATTTATCACAACTCCTGCAAGTCCTAACATCCCTATAAGAGATTGAGAATTAAGATTTATCCCCATTATAAAGTGTCCGATAATAGCTCCAACGGCTGTAAATGGAATAACAGATAAAATAATAAAGGCACTTTTAAAAGAAGGGAAGTTTATCAATAAAGTTATAAATATCAAAAATAAAGCAACTAAAAAGGCTTTTATCATATCATTTGCCATTTGGGAACTTTTTTCACGCTCTCCCCCAAAACTTATCGTTACCCCTGATTTTTTTATCTCTCTTATACTTGGGGTAAGCAACTGTATCACCTCATTGGCACTTGTGATTTTTGTATCAACATTTGCAAATACATTTTTTTGGATTTGCCCATTCTCTTTCTCTATCTTCTTGAAATTTCTCTCAATTTTAAAATTGACTAGCTGTGATAATTCGATTTTTGTATCATTTATACTAATAAGAAAATGTTTGAGTTCCTCTAAATTATCTTTGTATAGTGATTGTGTAAATATCTCTATCACTCCATCTTTATTAAAAGTAGTTGTTTGTTTTTTCTCCATAAAATAGTTTGTTATTTGAGAAGCGATTTCATTATCTGTGAGTCCTAAACTCAAAGCATAATTATTGAGTGAAAATTTATATTCACTATCTCCTAGCTGTGTATTATCAGCTATATCTTTTGTCCCTTTTATTCTACTTATCTCCAATTTGAGTCTCTCTATAGCATTTAAAAGTTTTGTTTTATCATCGCTACTAAGTTTGAGTTCTATATCTGTTCGTACTATCCCTATCCTTCCTGTCACAACATTAAACTCAACCACCTTATCCTCTTTTGTCAAAGGGGTCACAAGTGCTCTTATGTTCTTCATTGATTCACCTGTACTCGTAGTTCGTATTTTATGATTTTGTTCAAAATCAAAGCTAAAGTTTAAAATAGGATTGAGATACTGATTGATAAAATTATCCTCTTTTAAATCTTCAAGCTGCAAAGCCAAAGTAAAGCCATTTTCTATTGATTCACTATCACTTGCAACATTGGTAAACCTTCCAACGGTTGCATCGATATTTTTTATAAAAAGTTCTTTTGCATTTTTTAAAAGTATCTCTTCATATCTTTTTGTAAGTGTATTTGTTTCTTCCAAAGATTTTGATTCATCAAATTTAAATGATAAAGTTACATTTCGAGATACCATATCGGGCATCATTTGAAATCTACTTTGCGATACAAGTAAAAAAGTCAAAAGAGGAACAGTGATAAAAAACATCAGTAAAAAAGTTTTTTTATAGTGAATCACTTTATGTAAAATAGTTTCATAAAAGTTATATGCTTTTGTCCAGTCTAACATATTGTCTTTTGGTTTTAAAGTATGTTTGGCATGAAGTGGCAAAAATATAAATGACTCCACAAGTGAAGAAAAAATAAGTACAGAAACAACAATAGGGATAAGTTTCATCAATATTCCAAACTCTCCACTAATTAAAAGCATCGGTAAAAAAGCAAAAATAGTCGTAAATGCTGCGATAAGTACAGGAGCGATTATCTCTTTTGTTCCATTTTTAACAGCTTCATCTACAGGAATTCCTTCATCGAGATGCCTTTGTATATTTTCACTAACAATAATCGCATCATCCACAACAATACCCAAAGACATCAACATCGCCATCAATGAGATCATATTCAAACTATATCCCATCTGTTCAATCACTAAAAGCCCCAAGATAAAAGAGACAGGGATCCCCATCACAATAACAAATGAAAGCCGAGTACTAATAAGTACATGCATAGCAAAGCCCACCAAAATAAGACCCAAAGTGATATTAGCAATAATCGTTTTGATTCTATCATCTACAGGACCAGAGGTATCTCTTGTGATCTCTATAACCAAATCATCCACAGAGTTTTCATATTTTTCTAAAATCTCTTGAATCGTATTGGCTACTGCTATAGAATCACCCTCATCATTTTTATAGACATTTAACGATACCGTTGTTTTGCCATTGAGTCGAGAGATAGTTTCATCCAAAGGATACTCTATAGTGATATCAGCTATATCTTTGAGATATACTTTTTTGTCATCTACTTTTATAATTGTATTTTCCCAAACATCTTTTTGAAATTTATTGTTATTTGCCGTAAGATAGATATGGTTTCCTGTCTGTTCAATTTGTCCTACAGGATAGATATAAGAGAGATTTTTCAAAGCATTTATCACCGAGGCACTTTTCAAACCATACATATCAATCTTTTTATGATCAAGATAAAAATCTATTTGCAGATCACTATCCCCAAAAATATTGATCTCACTAATACTTTTTATTTGAAGCAATTTTGTTTTGATGATATTTGATATTTTTAAAATCTCTGCTTTTGTTTTGTTTGCTGAAGAGATAGAAACATTGAGTAAGGATTGTTGTCTTTCATTACTTGTTACTGTAGGTTGTGTCATATCACTTGGAAGATACTGACTCGCTTTACTAATGGCATCTTCTATTGAGTTTTGCACCTCTTGTTTATCCGCCCCATCTTGTAGTTCAATCTTAATTGAAAAACTTCCATTGGTAATAGTGGAACTCACTTCACTTATTCCTGAGACAGAGTCTATCTGATTTTCAAGCTCAATAACTGCAAAATTATTAAGATTGTCAGCACTTGCTCCACTATAACTTCCACTGACTATTACACTTTCCAAACTTATTGTTGGAAACATCTCTTTTGGTATCTTTATGTACGAAAATATTCCCATCACAAGTATAAAAATCAGTAGCGTGTAGTTCAGTCGTGAATTTTTTAAAAAATATTCGATAATAAAATTCATTTTTTCCTCTTTCTAACTATTTATACTCGTAGAATACAACTTTGAGGTAAACAGTAGGTGACATTTAGTGAAATTGGATATAAAAAATATTATGAGTCTCTTTATAGATATATTCTAATTTGAGTTGATGCAGCTTAAGAATTTTTCCTACGATATACAAACCCAAACCCAAACTTTGTGTAGTTGTTTCATAGTCTCTATTAAAAGGTTTGAGATATTCACTGAGATCTTTTTCAAGTTTTTTACCTTCTGTTTGAAGAGCAAAATAGTTCTGATTGAGTGTGATTGTTATATTTGAGTTGCTATATTTGAGTCCATTGTCTATAAGATTTTTAATCACAATAGCAAAAAGATAAAAATCAACCTCTACAAAAAGATTGTCATGTATATCAAAAATGATATTTTCTTTGGATATCATCTGCATATCCAAAGCCTGATCGATAATATCTACGAGTCTATATTTTTTCTTATTTAATTCTATATTTTTTGAGGTAAGTTGTTCTATCTTTGCAAACTCCAAAAGTAAATACTCTTCCCTTTCAAATACTTTTTGTAATAACTTTTTATGCTCTTCATTTTTCATCAGTCGACAAATCAGTTTCCCTTTTGTTATAGGTGTTTTAAGCTCATGCATTATATTGCGTAAAAAAAGATTTCGTGATTCAGTAAGATCTCTTATCTCTATAATAGCATTGTTAAATTCATTGGATACTGCACTTATCTCATCTTTTCCTTGCGTTGAAGTATCAATATCCAAATCACCTTGTGAAAATCTTGATATATTGTCTTTGAGCCTTTTTAAAGGGGAAAGTTTTTTGAGTAAAAAAAGATAAAAAAGTAAAAAAGTACTATTGAGTAAAAGTGTTAACAAAACAAAATAAAGCGTTTTATCACTCACTTTTACCTTGTCTTTTATAAATAAAGAATCAAATTTATCATCTCTATAAAAATAAGTATACCCCTCATATTCGTAAAGTTCCCAGTGAGTATTCATAGAGAGTATATCCCCTTTTTTTTTGAGTTTTTCATAGGATATTGTAGGAACACTTAGATTATAAGGGGTAAGATAGCTCTCTAATTTTTCTTTAGAAAGGGTAGAAAAAAAAGGATGAGGAAAAGATTGTGTAGCGTTTTGTTCTCTTCTTGTACCATTGTTATTACGAATTTTAAAAAGTGTTTCCATATATCTATTGGTCAATAGATTAATCTTTTCCTGTTTTGTAATAGAGTATCCTACATAAATAATAGTATGTGTTGTCATAAGAAGTGCTATAAAAAAAAGTGTAATACTTACAAAAAGGGAGTTTTTATTGATTAATAAATTTATAACCAACTCCTCGAATAGAAACTAAATATTTTGGATCTTTTGGATTTTCTTCAATCTTTTGGCGGATTCGTCCAATAAGTACATCGATACTTTTCATAGTGCTTTCATATTTGATAGATTCTACATTGAGTAAAATCTCCTCTCGTGAGATAGGAAAACCACTTTTTTTAATAAGATAAGAGAGTATATGATACTGTGCTTGAGTAAAATCTATCAAAACATTTTCTTTGTATATCTCTATCTTTTCTCTATCAACTCGAAACTTTTTTTGAGGTTCCTTGGCTAAAGAGAAGTTTTGTGTATTGCTGCGTTTTAATAATGCATGGATTCGTAATACCAACTCTTCAGGATCATACGGTTTTGGTATATAATCATCTGCACCAAAATTATAACAGATCATTTTATCTTGTATATCACTTCGTGCTGTTGAGATAATAATAGGGATCGAAAATTTCTCGCGAATCATTCTACACACTTCAGTCCCATCTATCCCAGGCAAAGAAAGATCCAAAATAACCAAATCGTATTCTTGAACATTCAAAGCACTTATCCCCAACTCTGGACACTCAAAGTTCGTTACATTCATATTATGTTCGGAGAGGATCAATGCCAACAAATGTGCTATATCTGTGTCATCTTCTATCATTAATATATTTATCATAAAAAAGTATACAGTAAAATGTATCAAGGTAGGTTTACTTCAATGAAAAAAACAGCTTTCTAAAACTTAAACCAATACAATAAATAAACGCTATTAGAATTTGAAAAAATACTGAGTCTTATTAAAATGAAAAGATTAAGTATCATTTCGTTATAATAAGCGCAATTAAAAACAAAAGGGTAGGCAAGTAAATGAAATTTGAAGATTTTGAGATAGAGGGTGAAGACTTCGCAGCGATGTTGGAGGAGAGCGAAAAGAACACTGAAACAAATTCAGTAACAGATGGTGAAATAGTACTTATTGGTGATGAGAACTTTACAGTAAGTATCGCAGGTAAAGAGGGAAGAATCCCTTTAAGTGAGATTACAAATATCGATGGTACTTTAAAGTATGCAATTGGTGATACAATTACTGTTATGATTATTGGTACAAGAGGTGAAAATTTATCATTATCATACAAAAAAGTTTTACAAAAAGCTAAATTTGACGAATTTTTCGCACAATATGGTGAAGAACCTGAAAATGTAATCGTTGAAGGTACTGTAACATCTGTAAAACCAAGAGCAGGTTTCATTGTTCAAGATGATGAGGGTATGGAGTACTTTATGCCAATGGCACAAGGGTTCTTAAAAGCAATTGGTGCAGTTGGTAAAAAAATCAAAGCAGTTGTATTAAAAGCAAAACCAGAAACTTCAAGTATTGTTATCTCAAGAAGAAAACTGATCGAAGAAGCTCAAAAACATAAAGAAGAAAAAATTGCTGAATTAATGGAAAATAATGAACCAAAAACTGGTATCGTTAAAAAAATTACTTCATACGGTATGTTTGTTGATTTAGGTGGAATTGATGGTTTAGTAAACTACAACGAAATCTCATACAAAGGTCCAGTGAATCCATCTGCTTACTACAAAGAAGGTGATGAAGTTATTGCTGTTATGAAATCATATGACAAAGAAAAAGGTCATTTATCTTTATCTATCAAAGAAGCTTTAGCAAACCCATGGGAAGAGATGAGAGATGCTCTAGAAACTGGTGATACTATTACTGTTACTGTTTCAAACTTTGAATCATATGGTGCATTTGTTGATTTAGGGAATGATATCGAAGGATTATTACATATTTCAGAAATTAGCCATAATAAAAATGTAAAAAACCCTAAAGATTATTTAGAAATTGGACAAGAGATCAATGTTGAAGTTATTGATTTAGATTGTGATAAAAGAAGATTAAGAGTTTCTTTAAAATCATTACAACCAAAACCATTCCAAACATTTATAAAAGAAAATAAAGTAAATGATATTGTTACAGGTACTGTTGCAACATTAACTGACTTTGGTGCATTTGTAAACTTAGGATCTGTAGATGGTCTTTTACATAATGAAGAAGCAAATTGGGAATCAAATGCTAAATGTAAGGATATTTACAAAAAAGGTGATGAGATTGAAGTAAAAATCATTAAAATTGATACTGAAAAAGAAAATATCTCTTTAAGTGTACGAGCACTTCAAGATTCACCAGCACAAAAATTTGAAAAAGAA
>Ga0193954_1000406_pt1 | contig 24934 bp, 15 predicted proteins | sample BB_5_MG_FD_140340 | JGI IMG/M metagenome (GOLD analysis project Ga0193954, IMG submission 140340) | Microbial mat bacterial communities from the Broadkill River, Lewes, Delaware, United States - BB_5_MG | ecosystem: Environmental > Aquatic > Freshwater > River > Microbial mats | place: USA...
TACTACCCTCTGTGCAGGAAACGCTGTGAATTTAGATGCGGGACCTGGATTTGAGACTTATGAATGGTCTAATGGGGCAACGACACAAACAATTAACGTGTCTACACCCGGAGCATATAGTGTTGTTGGTAGCAACCCGATAACAAATCTTGTGGCTAACGGTGATTTTGAAGGCGGTGTAACTTCGGCTTCTAACAACTTTACAACAAGTTATGCTGCCGGTAGTGGAGGTGCATGGGGGTTACTTTCTAATCCTGGTGAGTGGGCCATTACAACTGCAGCCAATCTTGTCCATAACAATTTTCCAGGGTGTACCGATCACACAACTGGCTCAACGAATATGTTTGTGGCAAATGGTGCTTCTGTTGCAAATACGGTTGTATGGAGTCAAACTGTTCCAGTAACGATAAACACGGATTATTTGTTTTCTTTTTGGGCAATGCGTGTAAGCAATGATCCAAATCAGGCAGATCTTCAATTATATATAAATGGTGTTCCAATTGGACCTGTTAATTCTACTGGGGCAATTTGTAATTGGGGGCAGGTATCTGATTCTTGGAATTCCGGTGGTGCGGTTACCGCGGTTTTAAGTATTGTAAATCAAAGTACTTCAGGGTCTGGAAATGACTTTGCACTAGATGATATTACCTTTTCACCAGTTTGTACAACTTCTGATACGATTGTGGTTTCGGTTGAAACTCCAGCACAAATAGTAAGCTTCGATGATCCAAGTTGCAATAGTTTCTCGGATGGTGCAATTCAAGTTGACAATCATTTGGCAGTTGAGTATAGTAATGACGGTGGACTTACATGGCAAGTCGATTCCTTTTTTGTGAACCTGCCAGCCGGACCTTACAATGTTTGTTCACGGTCTACTTTAGGTTGTGTGATATGTGAAGTTGTGAATCTTGCTGATCCTGCTCTTGTTACTGTGACGGTAAGTAATGATACTTTAATTTGTGAAAATGGTACAGCGAATTTATTTGCAGAGGGTTCAGGAGGCCTTTCTTTTGATTACATCTGGTCACATACAGGAGATCTCAATGGTGCTCAAAGTGAATCGCCAAGTATTCCAACGGTTTATACGGTAATTGCTGAAAATGAGAATGGTTGTCAATCTTTACCTGAAGATATATCTGTTACGATTAGACCGCCTCTAACTGGCGTTATATCGATAAATGATACAATATGTCCTGATTTTGATTCTGACATTACGGTTGAAGTATTTGGTGGGTTAGGTGAGCCTTACAGTTTTGTTTGGTCGTCTGGTGACGTGCAAAATGGATCCTTTAATCAAACCTTAAATGTTTCTCCAGCTGTAACTACTTTATACGAAGTGACTGTTTCCGATGGTTGTGAATCGACTCCTTTGGTTTTAAATACCACTATTGTGGTTTCTGATTTGCCTGAGCCGACATATACTGTTTTAAATCCTGATCAGTGTGAACCTGCAATTTTTGATATTGTAAACACGACAGACGAAAACTTTAGTCAGTATAATTATTGGTTAATCAATGGAGATGATCAATACTTGAATCAAGATACGATTACTACAGAAGTGTTTATGAGTGGACAGTATGATTTACAACTCATCATAACTTCATTTGAAGGTTGTGTGGATTCAATAACAGTTATTGATGCATTGAATGTAAAACCAGCTCCTGAGGCAAGTTTCACGCATTCGCCAAACCCAGTAACGATGTTTAATACTACGGTTTTGTTTCAAAATACTTCGTTTTATGGTAGTACGTATGATTGGTTTTTTGAAAATGGAAATCCTTCCAATTCAATTTCGGAAGATGTAACTGTTGCGTTTCCAGATGGACTTACTGGAACGTATGAAGTACAGTTAATAACAACATCTGAGCTAGGTTGTACTGATACAATGAATTATGAACTGATCGTGTTACCTGAGGTGTTAATCTATGCGCCAAACAGTTTTACTCCAGACGGTGATGAATTTAATCAGACGTGGTTTGTACATATGGAAGGGATTGATACGTACAACTTTGAACTACTCTTGTACAATCGTTGGGGACAATTGATTTGGGAAAATCATGATATTACAGTAGGATGGGATGGTACCTTTAATGGTAAACCTGTAGAAGTAGGTGTATATACTTGGGTAATTAATACAAAGGATATTCTCAACGATAATAAATACACTCACAATGGTTTTGTTAACGTCATGAGGTAGTAAGCTTATAGTTTGGTACAATTTTTATTACATTAGCACATAAATCATCGCTATGACCAAACTCGTTCTCGGTATCTTTCTTTTGTTTTCCTCATTTTCATTTGGACAAATTCTCAGTGGGGAAATTGTAGATGAAGGTAGAAAAATGACCAGTAAAACACCTTTCGTGATCGAAGGAATGTTGAACGGGTATTGTACCTATGAGCTTGCTGTTGATCGTGATGGAAATGTGACGAGTGCACGACTAGTGGAGACAAACTTAAAAAGTACACCAGCAAAATATGAAGTACGTAACTATGTTACAAAAATCAAATTTGCACCAGGAACGTACTACCCTAAATTTCACCATGCCTTGGTGAAAATCACAACAGTTCAGAAGAAATAAGTCATTCGAATTATTCGAAGATAGCTTTTACTTTATCAGCGTGAATACCTAGAATTACCTTACGCTTGAGTTTTAGTGTTGGAGTTAACTCGCCGCCTTCAATTGTCATTTCGTTTTCTAAAAGCTGTACTTTTTTCAGTTGTTCCCACCTTCCAAATTCAGCATTGATCTCATTTATTTCTCGATCAATTCGAGCTTTAACCGCCTCAGAATTTACAATAGCTTTATTTGAGCCATCGCCAATGTCTGCATGTTTACGTTTTGCCCATTCACGCACAAACTCGAACGAAGGAACGATTAAAGCTGAAGGAAATTTTTGTCCTTCACCAATAACGATAATTTGCTCTATAAATCGTGATTCCTTAAATCTGTTCTCCATTGCTTGAGGAACGATATATTTACCACCAGAGGTTTTGAAAATTTCTTTTTTACGGTCTGTAATCTTTAGGTATTTTCCTTCTTGAAATTCTCCGATATCACCTGTGTGAAACCATCCATCTTTAATCACTTCAGCAGTCGCTTCAGGTAGATTGTAATATCCCATCATTACATTAGGACCTTTTACTAAAATCTCGCCATCCTCTGCGATTTTAACTTCAACACCATCAAGTAACGCGCCTACTGTACCAACGCGAATACCTTTAATGAAACTATTCACTGAATTTACAGGAGAAGTCTCGGTCAATCCATAACCTTCTAAAATTGGAATGTCAGCTGCCAAAAATATACGTGCTAACCTCGGTTGAAGTGCTGCACTCCCTGAAGCAATAGCTTTTACATTCCCTCCTAAAGCTTCTTGCCATTTAGAGAAAATGAGTTTTCGAGCAATTTTTAATTTCAGATTGTAAATTGGCGATCTACCAACAACCTTGTATTCTTCGGCAACTCTCACCGCCCAAAAGAATAATGCTCGCTTAATACCAGTGAGCTCATCTCCTTTGGCCATTATTTTGTCAAATACTTTTTCAATCAACCTTGGTACTGCTGTAAATACTTCTGGTTTTACTTCTTTGATGTTTTCACCAATAGTATCCATTGATTCCGCGTAGTGTATCGAACACCCGAGGTACATGTACAGATAGTGTAACATGCGTTCGTATATGTGACAGACTGGTAAAAAAGTGAGTACTTTTGAATTCTCGTCTGCAGGAATCGGTTCAATACAACCTTCAACATTGGAAAGTATATTACCATGCGACAGCATAACTCCTTTCGGTTTTCCCGTTGTTCCGGATGTATAAATGATTGTTGCTAAATCTTCACGCTTAACAGCATCCATCCTAGCTTTTACATCATCTTCACTTGCTTTGTCTTTTAGTTTCCCAATGTCCATCCAATTATCGGCACCAGTAACTTCATCCATAGTGTATAGATGTTTTAAACTTGGTGTTTTTTCTTCAATTGACTTGATTTTTAGAAACAATTCATTGTCTGCAACAATGCAAAGTTTTACTCCTGAGTCGTTAAATATATACTCGTAATCCGCTGTGGATATATTTGGGTAAAAGGGTACAACAATTGCTCCTGTTTGTTGGATTGCAATATCCATTACATTCCATTCAAAACGCGTTCCTGAAACAAGTCCTATTTTATCGCCTGCCTGCACTCCAAGGGCTATTAAACCGCGAGAAATTTCCATGGCAGTGTTTAAGAAATCTTGTGTCGATACACCAACCCACTTACCATCGGTTTTTGTCACAAACATATTTGCGTTTGGATGTTTTTTTAATTGGTAATGTGGTACATCGAAAAGTCTTTTTGGCTCTATCATAATTGGAGAATTGTGTTATCACGAATTTAGGAAAAAAAATAGATAAAAAACACTATGTTAAATATTCGATGATACAGGCTTAATATTAACCAGAGGGGCTATTATGATAAACTACTGTATCAATCTATAATTATAGGCGTTAAATGTATGTTCTTAGTGTAACAAAACAAGGTCGTTATTTGTTTTAACTGTATCGATCTAAATAGATTTTTTTGAAAAGAAGAGAGTATAATATCGTTGTAAGCATTCACTCAGACAATTTGTTTGGTTATGCTATCAAATTTCTTAGAAATAAGGAAGATGCAAGGGATATTGTACAGGATGTTTTTGAAAAGCTATGGATTCATCGTAAAAAGGTAGAATTTGACAAAGCGAAATCGTGGATGTTTACAACTGCTCATAATTCGATGATTAACCTTTCGAATAAAAAAGGAAGGGTCCAATTAACCGATGAGATTAAGTACTTTGAAAAAGGAACAGCAGTTCTAAGTAAGTTTGAATCGAATCAAGTTGTTGAACGTGCTGTGAGTATTTTGCCGCCTGTTCAGAAGAGTGTTATTTTGTTGAGAGATTTAGAAGGGTATTCCTACAAGGAAATCGCTGATATTCTTGATTTAAATGATTCTCAGGTTAAAGTTTATCTGTTTAGAGCTCGTAAAAAGATTAAGAAACAGTTAAAAGGAATGGTAGAGCTTGTATGAGTAATCCCTCGTTTTCAAATATAGATTTATGGTTGTTCGAATTGGAGGAAGGTAATCTTTCACCGAATCAAATAGAGCAATTGGAAATTTTCTTGTTACAGCATCCTGAATTTGATGTGGACAAGGATGTTTGGGAAATGGCTAGGGTTAATTCTTCACCGCCCGTTTTTGAAGAGAAAGAAAACTTAAAACGAAGAGCACCGATTGCCTGGTATTCTTTTGCTAGTGTTGCTGTTTTGTTTTGTATCGTTGGAATAACAGCGAGTACGTTGAATCAACCTACTTTAAACCAAAAATTAAAATCAGCAGAGGAATTACGTTCGGATAAAATTAATGTGGTTTTAAATAAGGAATTGAGAAGTCTAAAGTCAAAATTGAATAATGTTCACCCTGATGATATCTATGAAAATAAATCAATCGTAGGTAATTTCGAGGTAACGGATTCTAGAAATTCAATTGTTGCATCTGTTGAAAATCAAAAGCAACTTCCAACGGATGGAGTTGAAGGGGAGTTGATTGAATCAGCATATTTTAAAGTGAAAAATGAAGCTTTATTAGCCAATGGCATCGATGAACAGTCGAAAGATTATACTTTTTCTGAATTACCCTTGATAGATTTAAATACAATTGACATTGTTGAGGAAAATACAATTCAAACGTTTGAAATAAAGTCTTCTCCAATTACAGAGGAAGATCAGGGCATGGCTCATTTAGAATCAGGTGAGATTAATAATAAAGTGATAACTCCGAATAAATCATACGGTGCCGATTATGGTAGTTATCAGTTGACCTTGAAAGGAAGAATTAACAATATTTCAAGAGCTGTTCAACGCATGATGGATAATCCTGTGGCTTTAAAAAATTATCGCGACCCGCATTATCACGTTCCTGGAATGTTACCTAATGATGTCAATTTTAGTTCTACAGGCGCGTTGTTAACTACACGTGTGCAGGCATTTTCAAGATTACAATGGTTCGGTGAAGAGAATCAACAACTGATGAATCAAATTGCAATAGATGGTTATGCATATGGTATGCGTGGTGGTGTTGGAGTTCAGTTGAATCACCAGATGTATCAAGATGGTTCAATGAATATAGCTGATGTTGCAATAACTTATTCGCCTAAAATATCCGTTACAAAAACAATCTCTGTTGAACCTGCGCTTCGCTTTAAAATGGGGAATAAATCTATTGATCGTTCAAAAATGAGTTCCATCGATGCCATTGAAATGGATAGGGGGAATGTAAATGATTTTTATCCCGGTGAAGAATCGCCTATCGGTAACGATCTATGGTATAAAGATCTTGGGATTGGAGTTATGATAAATACCGAATGGTTCTTCATTGGTGCGCAAGTAGACAATGTATTTAAGCATACTGATAATATGTATTCAAATGATTTGCAAAATAAAAGAAGAGCATCAAATCATTTTGTAGGTACAATCGGGACAGATTGGGTGTCGACAAATAAAAACGTCAGCCTTTCGCCTTATTTAGTTTACCAAAATAAAGAACGTTTATCTGAAGCTTGGCTAGGAGCTAATTTCAGATTGTCAAAATTTACGATTGGAGCAGCGGTTTCATCAAACATAGAGCCAGCAGCATCAATTGGAATGAAATTCGATCGCTTTGCAATTCAATACAATGCTGATTACTTGAAAAGTACAATGACGTCTCGTCAATCACTCTCGCATCAGCTTTCAATACGATTCACCGCAAAACCTAACCGTTTTGGAAAACGAATATTAAATCTTTAATAGATGATTATGATTAGAATAGTAGCCATAGTGACACTTTTGATATTGAGCTTTAATGCGCAAAGTCAAGACCCGCAGTTCACGCAGTTTTACGCAAACCCAATCTATTTGAATCCCGCTTTTGCAGGCTCGCACGGTTGTCCTCGGTTCGCTGTCAATTATAGAAATGAATGGCCAAGCTTGTCTGGGAATTATGTTACTTATAGCGTATCATACGATCATTATTTTAAAAATATTAAAAGTGGTATTGGGGTTATTGCAACTCATGATCAACAAGGGCAAGGGACAATTTATACGTCTTCATTGGGCTTGGTTTATTCGTACCACCTAAAAGTAAATCGTAAGTTTTCTTTGATGTTTGGTGCAAAAGCCGCAATGACGAATAAGTATTTGGATTGGGATAAGTTAACTTTTGGAGATATGATTGATCCGAGAAGAGGTTTCATTTATCAAACAGGTGATGTTCCAAGAGGACCGGAAAGCGGGAGGTTCTTCTTTGATGCTTCTGCAGGAATGGTTGGTTATAGTAAGAATTTCTTTTTTGGAGTTGCTGTAAATCACTTAAACATGCCTGACGAATCGATGATTGAAGGTGAATCTCGTTTACCGATGCGTTTCACGGGGCACGTTGGAGCAGAAATTAAGTTAGGAAAGAATTCTCAATACAATAATGTAACTTCTATTATGCCAAACGTTATATATCAGTATCAGAACGGTTTTCAAGAACTTAGTTTAGGTACATATGTTAAATATGGTGTGTTTAATGTAGGTGCATGGTATAGAAATAGAGATGCATTTATCCTCTCTATAGGGATTAACACAGGGAATTTTAAAATAGGATATAGTTATGATGTGACTGTTTCCAAATTGAATAATGGAGTTTCGGGAGGGTCGCATGAAATCTCGTTAGGTTTGAATTTGAATTGTAAAGACAAACCTTCGTCGTTTAGAACAATTTCATGTCCTTCTTTCTAGGAATATAATATTGGGCGGAATCCGATAATCTTTTCTGGTTTGATACTTCGGAGTACGTTTAATCAAAGGTCTATTCTACGGAGTAGACCTTTTTTCCATTTATAAAAGTCATATAAGCAAAGTTAGGACTATAAACCTCGTTGGCGTTTACAGCAGATTCAAACATCACTATGGTGGCATCTTTTCCTGCTTCAATCGTTCCCAATTCATTTTCTTGGAAAGAAGCATAGGCTGCCCAAATCGTCATTCCACGAATACATTGGTTCAAAGTGATCGCTTCTTCTGGTTGAAAACCAAGTCCAGGGAAGTTTTCGCTGTTTTTTCTATTCACTGCAGCATGAATAGTAAGAAATGGATCGGTCAATTCAACTGGGAAATCGGTTCCTATGGCGAGCATCCCGAATTGATTCAATAATGAGTTGTATGCATATGCGCCTTTCATTCGGTGTTCGCCTAAACGTGAAGAGGCCCAACGTTGATCCGATGTGGCATGCGTTGGTTGTACACTTGGAAAAACTCCTGCTTTAGCAAATAATTCAAAATCAGCTGGATCCACAATTTGAGCATGTTCAATTCTCCATCGATGATCCGGGTTTATCTTGTAAATGGATTCGTAGAGTTCTAACATCAATCGATTTGTAGAGTCACCTATGGCATGTGTATTCATTTGATATCCAGTCTCTTCACATATACCCGATATTTCTTTCATTCGATTTAAGGATGTTGTTAAATATCCATGATGGTCGTGTTTGTCTGCATATGCTTCTTTTAAGAAAGCTCCGCGTGAGCCAAGAGCACCATCGCCATAAACTTTAAAGCTTCGAATTAATAGGTTCTCATTTTGATATATTCCATTCTTACGTGCAAATTCGATGTTTTTATCCGTTGGAAGTAACATACCATAGATGTTTAGATTAAGCTCTTCTTTTTGTACAAGTTTTTGGAGTAATTGAACTTCGGCAAATTTTAATCCCGCCTCATGAACTCCAGTAATTCCGTACGAAAATAGCTCGACTTGAATGTCCATAATCGCAGCGCTTAGTTCTTCTTCAGGAAAGTCAGGTAGGATGTCCAATATTGGATTCATCGCATTGTCTACCATCACGCCAGTAAAGTTTTCAAGTGAATCATAAATAAAGTATCCTCCAGATGATAACTCAGGATCATTGGCAACTTTGCTAAGAACATCTGATTTTTCGATTAGGTAATCGTTGGCAAGTAAAGCATGTCCATCTATTCGAAATAAACAAACTGGAATATCGGGAAACAATTCATTTAACTTTTCATTTGTTGGCATTTCGTCATTCTTCCAGCGTGATTGGTCCCAACCTCGACCGATGATAAAGTCGCGCTGATGCTTACTTTGATACTTCTCAATACGTACCAACATTTCGTTATACGACCTAGAACCAACTAAATCAACACTAAGCATTTGTCGCGCATAAGACATAATGTGCCCGTGAGCATCAGTGAAACCAGGATAGATTTCTTTTAAACCAGCATCTATAAATTCATCTGCGCGATAACGATTTAAGATTTCACGCTCAGGTCCGACTTCTACGATTTTACCATCGCGAATAGCAATGGCGTCTTCAACAGTGTTTGCATCATCCATCGTATAGATTTTTGCATTGTGAATGATGAGGTCAACAGATTCTCCTTTCATACATGACGAAAACAGTAGAATTGTTGAGATTAAAATTGAAAAATGGAACGATTTCATGACTTTATATTTTTTTCAAAAATAATGCTTTAAAATGAACCCGTAGTTTAGCTCGGAATTGCTAATTTTACAGCCAAATAAATAATTATGGAGACACCAAAAACGTACGAGCCACAAAAGGCAGAGGAGAAATGGTATTCACATTGGATGGAAAAAGGATATTTTCATTCGGAACCAGATGAGAGAGAAGCGTACACGGTCGTCATTCCACCTCCAAATGTTACAGGTGTTTTACATATGGGACACATGTTGAATAATACGATTCAAGATGTACTAGTTCGTCGTGCCCGTATGCTTGGTAAAAATGCGTGTTGGGTTCCAGGAACGGATCATGCTTCCATTGCAACCGAAGCAAAGGTTGTTCAAAAGTTGCGTAAAGAGGGTATAAAGAAATCAGATCTTTCTAGAGAAGAATTCTTAGCGCATGCCTTTGAGTGGAAAGATAAGCATGGAGGGATTATTTTAGATCAACTGAAGAAGTTAGGTGCTTCATGCGATTGGGAGAGAACAAGTTTCACTATGGACCCAGAGTATTCTGAGTCTGTTATTGATGTGTTTATGGATCTTTTCGAAAAAGGGAAGATTTACAGAGGGGTAAGGATGGTGAACTGGGATCCAGAAGCACTAACAGCTCTTTCTGATGAAGAAGTTTTGCACAAGGAAGTAAATTCGAAGTTGTTTTATTTACGATATAAAATTGCTGGAACGGATGATCAATGGTTGACGATTGCTACAACACGTCCTGAGACTATTTTAGGTGATTCAGCTATATGTGTGAATCCAAATGATGCACGTTACGCAAACTTGAAAGGAAAAGAGGCGATTGTTCCAATTGTTGGCAGAAAAATTCCAATTATTTTTGATGATTATGTAGATATGGAGTTTGGGACAGGTTGTCTTAAAGTTACTCCTGCACACGATACAAACGATTACGAGTTAGGAAAGAAACATAATCTTGAAACGATTGATATCTTAAATGATAACGGAACTTTAAATGCGAATGGACTTCATTATGAAGGGCAAGATCGTTTTGATGTCCGTAAAGCCATTGAAAAAGAACTGCATGAAAAAGGGTATTTGATTAAAACAGAAGATCACATCAATAAGGTAGGGTACTCTGAAAGAACAAATGCGATTATCGAACCTAAATTGTCTTTACAATGGTTTGTTGATATGAAAGAATTCTCTAAACCTGCTCTTGATGCTGTAATGGATGGAGAAATTAACTTTCATCCTGCGAAGTTTAAAAATACATATCGCCATTGGATGGAAAACATCAAAGATTGGTGTATTTCAAGACAGTTATGGTGGGGACACCGTATTCCAGCTTGGTATTATGGAACGGAAGAAAACGATTTCGTAGTTGCAAAAACATTGGAAGAAGCAATCGAAAAAGCAACGGTTAAATCAGGAAAGACAATTGCGGAAGCAGATCTTCGTCAGGACGAGGATGTTCTTGATACATGGTTTTCAAGTTGGCTGTGGCCTGTTTCTGTTTTCAATGGATTGACGCAACCAGGTAATGAAGAAATTAAATATTATTATCCAACGAACGATTTGGTGACTGCACCAGAAATTATGTTCTTCTGGGTGGCGAGAATGATTATCGCTGGTAAAGAATACATGGGGGGACAAATTCCTTTCAAGAATGTTTATTACACAGGAATTGTTAGGGATAAGTTAGGTCGTAAAATGTCTAAGTCGCTTGGTAATTCTCCGGATCCAATTGATCTAATCAATAAATACGGTGCAGATGGTGTTCGTGTTGGAATGTTGTTGTCTTCTCCTGCCGGAAATGATTTACCTTTTGATAGTTCACAATGCGAGCAGGGTAGAAACTTTACAAATAAGATTTGGAATGCTTACCGCTTGGTAAGTTCTTGGTCTGTACAGGAAGATTTACCACAACCTAACTCGTCGAAGGTTGCAATTGAATGGTTTGGTGCTCGATTCAATCAGGAATTGATAAACATCAATGATTTATTTGAGAAATTTAAAATTTCTGAGGCTTTAATGGCAACGTATAAGTTGGTATGGGATGATTTCTGTTCTTGGTATTTAGAAATGATCAAACCAGGGTATCAACATCCAATTGATAAAGCAACGTTAGAGACAACGAAAGATTTCTTTGAAGGTTTGTTGAGACTTTTACAACCGTTTACACCTTTTGTTGCTGAGGAACTATGGCACCAGATTCGTGAAAGAAAGGAAGGGGAGGATATCATTATTTCTCAATGGCCAGAAGGAAATGAATCAAGCGAGTCTTCGGATTGCTTGGCACAATTTGCTCTTGCTGAAGAAGTAATTACAAACATTCGTAACATTCGTAAAAAGAATAATATTGCGAATAAAGTGAAGATGGAACTTTTCGTTAAGAAGAATGGAGAGCTTGACACTATGTTCGATTCGGTTATAACAAAAATGGGTAACCTTTCTCAATTAGAATATACTGCAGACAAAGTGGATAATTCAAATACCTTTATTGTAAATAGCAATGAATATTTTGTTCCGTTTGGAGATACAATCGATGTTGAAGCAGAAAAGGCAAAACTAGCTGAGGAGTTAAAATACACGCAAGGATTCTTAAACAGTGTACAACGCAAATTACAAAATGAGAAATTCGTTGCAGGTGCTCCAGAACAGGTTGTGGCAATTGAAAAGAAAAAGGAAGCAGATGCCTTAAGTAAGATTGCAATTCTAGAAGAGAAGATAGCATCTTTGAATTAAGATGAAATAACAATACAGAAATAAAAAAGGGCGATGAATTTCATCGCCCTTTTTTATGTTTAAACAACTTATTTTAATACTTCTTCAATTGTACTTCTTGATACGAAATGATAGCCTCCTTTAGCTTTTTCAAAAGTTGCAAGCGCAAATTCACGATCTCCCTTTAAATCAGAGTCCACTAAGGCTTGATAAATAGATTCTATGTACCAACGACGTCCTATTTTGATTAGGTACGCCTCCATGTAAGGTCGCACAGTTGTGTTCCCAGCTTTAACGTTTAAGATGAACCAATCTGATTTTATCGCAGGGTTTGCATCTGCACTTAGTTTTAGTCGATTATCAATTTCTATTAATACGTCTTTTGATATTTCTGGAGACAATTTTCGAACAAAAGCTTGCCATTCTTGAGTTACACGATCCCCACGTTTTATCGTTTTGTAATCTCCTGTAAAGACAGCTTCTCCCGCATTAACTTGTTCTGCCCACGCTTCCATATCAGTTAAACGTTGAGAGTTAATTTTAATACAATTGTTTGGTAGTCCAGGTCGATAAATCCATTCGTCTGTATCGAAAGTAACGTCATTAGGGATTAAAAGTTCGGCATTCAAATACTGAATAAATGATTCTGTAGTGATTGTCTCAAATGCATGACTGTCAAAGTAATTCGTCAGGAAAGCATCAAACTTTTTTCGTCCAACTAAATCTTCTAGGGTTCGTAAGAAAAATGCACCTTTTACATAGGCAATGTCTGTCATTCCATCATCCGGACTTCGATCTTCAAGTTGTAGTTTTAGTTGCGTGTCTTCTGGGTGTTCGCTCTTTTCTATCTGTTCAATTGATGCCAATAAGTCTTGATATTCAATCACAGCATTAATGTCAGCAATCTCTTTACCGTACATCGCTTCCATAATTCTGTTTTCGAAGTACACAGTAAACCCTTCGTTTAGCCAGAAATCATTCCATGTAGCATTTGTAACTAGGTTACCAGACCATGAATGCGCAAGCTCGTGAGCTACAACAGAAATTAAGCTGCGGTCACCCGCAATTAATGTAGGATTTGCGAAAGTTAACCGGGGATTCTCCATACCACCAAAAGGGAATGAATATGGAAGGATAACTAAGTCGTACTGATCCCATCGATACGCGCCATAAATATTCTCAGCAACCTCAATCATCTTAGGTAAATCAACAAACTCATATTTACATTGGTCCGCAAGTTCTGGTTCAGAATAAACACCACAAGTAGATCCAAACGAAGTGTATTTCATGTCACCCACAGCCAAAGCAATCAAGTAAGCAGGGATGGCTTGTTTCATTTCAAAATGATATCTTCCTTCTGGATTTTTCTCTTTCGGATTGTTTGCACTCATTAATGCAATCAATTCAGCTGGTACTTTAACATCTGCAGAATATGTGATACGATTCATAGGAGTATCCTGAATAGGAATCCATGAACGTGTTAGGATCGCTTGACCTTGGGTGTATAGATAAGGATGTTTTTTTCCTGCTGTTAACTCAGGTGCTAGCCAATCTAAGGCTTCTGTTTCTCTTGTTGTTTGATAATAAATGTTGATGTGTTCAGTTCCAGGGGTAATTTCTACTGTAAGTGGAGCTCCCTTAATTGAGTCTGATTCACCAATGATATATTCAGTTTCTTTTTCAATCTCTTTTCCTAATGTTATTTTTTGTATTTCAATTCCCTTCATGTCAAAGATGGCCTCCGTAACGTTACTTTGACTCATTCTATGACGGGCAACACCATAAATAATGTGGTTGTCAAAGTTTACATCTAAGTCTAAATGAATATGTTCTGTTCTTATTTCATGGTGATTTGAATAAGAATGTGAGTCAGAAACAGGTTCAGATTTCACTATGTTTTTGTCATCTTCACGTTTTGATATTGGCGTGCACGAAATAACGGCAAACGCTGATATTAAAAACATTAGGTATATATTTCTCATGTGTTGTCTAAAGATAGAGTCGTAAATATACTGGTTTCATTACGATTTAAAGAATTTCACAGAATAATATTATATGGTTAATAATTAGATTAAACATTGTGTTTTAAGCTTTATCGAAATAGTGCTTTAGTTCGTCGATAATTTAGTTGTTTCTGCCATTTTTTTGTTACATTCACACACCAAAATATTTTATTATGAGCAATAAGGTTATTGATGATTCAATAGGTAATATCCAAGATAACGGAAAAGAATTGTTTGGGCATCCAATCGGTTTGTATGTATTGTTTTTTACAGAAATGTGGGAGCGTTTTTCTTATTATGGAATGCGTGCAATACTTGTAATTTATATTATTGCTCAAGCGGGTAATCCCAATGGTACTGGAATGGGGTGGACAGAACCAGAAGCACTTCAACTTTATGGTTGGTATGTTATGTTGGTTTATGTAATGTCAATTCCAGGAGGTATTATAGCGGATAAATTATTAGGACAGAAAAAAGCTGTAATGTTAGGGGCTTCCATCTTGGTCCTTGGGCACGGTGTCCTTGCTGTAGAGGCAAATTGGGCATTTTTCACAGGCTTAGCTTTAATAATTGTTGGTGTAGGTTTTTTGAAACCAAATATTTCTACAATGGTTGGTGGACTCTACAAAAAAGGAGATATCAGACGCGATAAAGGATTTAGTATTTTTTACATAGGAATTAACTTAGGGTCACTTTTAGCTACGACTTTTATCGGACTAGTTGTGGCGAAATGGGGTTGGCATGCAGGATTTGGAATGGCTGGTATCGCCATGCTTTTAGGCTTGCTTGTTTATGTGTTTGGACAGAAACATTTGACTCACGTTGGAAATAAACCAACCAAAGAGCAAAAATCGAATGACGTTTCTATTGGTAAAGTATTCTCAAGAATTTTTAAATCACCACTACAACTGGGAATTATGATAGTGCTATTAGTATTATCTGTTTGTTCAATATTTATTCTTGATGGTGCGGATAAATGGGGATACGTAGCATTGTTTATTTTTATCTCATTGTTCGTTGGTTTAATGATGATGGTTTATCAAGATTTAGAATCAAAGGTGATGAAAGATCGATATGTCGTCCTTTTACTTGCCTTCTTAATTGTAATTGTTTTCTGGGGAGCATTTGAGCAAGCTGGAGGATTGATGTCCATATACACAGAACAAAAAACGGATCGAATGTTATTCGGTTGGGAAGTTCCTACACCGATGTTCCAAGGTTTAAATGCAGCTTTTATTTTAATTTTTGCTGTTGTTGTAGCGAATATCTGGGCTAAGCGAAAATTAAAAAGCAAGGAAGCATCTTCATTATTTAAAATGGCCGTTGGAACGATTATTATGGGAGCAGGTTTTGCTTTTATGGTCATGGCGGTTCGTGAGTATGAAACATACGGTAGCTCTTCAATGATTTGGTTAGTATTGGCTTATTTGTTCCATACAATTGGTGAGTTAAGTTCATCTCCAGTTTCTTTGTCGTTCATTACAAAACTAGCACCAGCAAGGTATGCATCATTAATGATGGGAGCGTATTTTGCCGCAACTGGATTTGGAGGAAAGGTGGCAGCTATTTTAGGTGAGAAATCTTCGAACTTAGGAGAATACACGATTTTCATTGGAATTACTATATTCACGGTCTTGTTTGGACTTTTAGTTATCGCATTGTTAAAACCTTTAAAACGTTTAACGCATGGTGCCGAGGATAATGAAGGAACAAAACATGATGAAACAGAAGGTTTCGAATTAGCAGAGTAAAATAAGAAATTAAGCAAGTTTAAAATAAATTCAATGTCAGCAGATTCTCAAGATTTTTTCAAATCAAAAGTTTTAGGTCACCCGTCGGGTCTATTCGTTCTTTTCTTTACTGAAATGTGGGAGCGTTTCTCTTTCTATGGAATGAGAGTATTATTGATTAACTTCTTAACAATGGCTGTAGTCGGGTCTAATCCAGGTTGGGAATGGACTGCTGGTAATGCAGGTGCATTATTTGGAACTTATGCTGGGTTGTTATATTTAACGCCAATTGTCGGAGGGATTTTAGCCGATAAATTAATCGGATATAGATGGGCGGTTGTTCTCGGTGCCTTAGTAATGACACTTGGTCATGCTTCAATGGCATTCGAAACTGAGTTTTCTTTATATGTAGGTTTGGCTTTGTTAGTGATTGGTACAGGGTTGTTTAAACCAAACATGACTTCTATTATCTCAATCATGTATAAAGATCTTCCTGAGAAAAAAGATGGTGCATACACTATTTTCTATATGGGAGTAAATGCAGGAGCATTCTTCGGTATGATGATGTGTGGTTACCTTGCTGAGAAAGTAGGTTGGAGCTGGGGATTCGGTTTAGCCGGAATTTTTATGTTGTTAGGGATGTTGCAATTCTGGTTCTCTAAACCATTGTTTGGAGAGATTGGAGGTGTGCCTAAAAAGAATGCCGACTACGAAGTAGAAGGTGTACAAGAGGCTACGGGTAATGTTAACGACTTGTTGGATACAGATACGAAAGTTGAAACGAAAGTGAAGGAAAAACGTAATCCGTTTACTTTGGTTGATAAAATTCTGATTGTGATCACTGCCGTGATTGGTTTGGCATACTTGCTAAATGATCCGCTTTCTAAAATCGGAGGTATTAATATCTTACCTCAAGAATTCTTATTTAGTAAGGATACCTTGGCAGGATCTTATGTTGTTACAATTATTGGATTATTACTATTCTTATACCTTGTAATTACACGTATTAGTCGTTACGATAAGGTAGTGCGTCATAGAATGATTGCTGTTATCATTTTTGCATTCTTTACTGTATTCTTCTTTATGTCTTTTGAACAAGGAGCAACTTCATTGGTTTTATTTGCACGTGATTATACAGACCGTATCCTTGTTGGTGGTGCTGCAACAGCATTTAATATTATTAATGCAATCCTTACAATCGTTCCTTTAGCTATTATTTCATGGGTTCTTATTCTTTTATTCAAGCAAACTAGAAAACAAATTGGTTTGTCCAATATCATCTTAGCTTTTAGCTTTTTAGGGGTGTGGGGAATCGCTATTTGGATGATCGCTCGTGACATGAGTGCTAAAACATACGACATCAACTTTTCTGCGGTGAAAACAGCAGTAATTGATGAAAAAACAAATCAACAAGCGAAAGATGAAAAAACAGGAGAGCTTGTATTTGCCTTAAACGCAGTAACGGAATCTACAGAATTAGCACCTGATGATGTCGTGGAAGATAAAAAAGGATCTATCCTGGTTCAGGAAGATATGGTGAAAGGTTCTGAAGTATTGGTTTTAGAAGAGTCTGGAAAATATACGGTACTTGATGCTGAACTTGAAGGAAGAATTCGCGCGCAATTAAAAGAGCACAATAGAGATTCTCAAATTATTAAAGCAACGGTTCTTAAAGAAAAAGAAGGAGTCGAAATTACGACTTCATGGTTTAGTATCTTAAATTCATTTTTCATTATTGCTTTTGCTTCTATTTTCTCTAAATGGTGGGATAGTAAGTACAATCCTAGCGCAGCGTTTAAGTATGGCTACGGATTGATTTTAATGGGGATTGGTTTTGGAATCCTTGCTTTTGGTTCGTCTGCAATTCCACAAGGGGCGGCAGCTGGAACGTATACGGTAAGCATGATCTGGTTAATTTTAGCGTATTTATTCCATACTTTGGGCGAGCTTTGTCTGTCCCCAGTAGGTTTGTCTTATGTGAGTAAACTAGTTCCTGCGAGAATGATAGCCTTTATGTTTGGTATGTGGTACCTAGCAATAGCCATTGGTAATAAATTGGCGGCATCAGCAGGAGGGATGATTGAAGAGATTACTTCGAAATACGATATGTCAACGTTCTTTATGATTTTTACAATCATTCCAGTGTTGGCAGGACTATTAGTTATCGCACTGAATCCAGTACTTAAAAAATTAATGCACGGTGTAAAATAACACCACTCGAAATATTGAAAAACAGCGCTTCGGTGCTGTTTTTTTGTTTACAAATTTTAGAATATGAAAAGTTTATTACTCGTTTTAATCGGATTGATTTCTTTCACGTCTTTGGGACAAGGGTTTAAAGTGATGGATAGCGTCGCTATGCAATCATTGAAAGCTGGTGAGTTTGAATACGTGAATGTCTCTGTAGAACATGATTTGGTGATTGAAGGGAAAGAAGATGTACTTGTCGACTTAAGCTCAGTAGATGTTCCAACAGGAGGAGTCGATTCAGTAACAGTGACGTTTACCAAAGAATTAAGTAAGAAGACGTTTACTATGACAAGCGCTTCTCCTTTTTTAATTCAAGGAATAGATTCGTCGGTTTCTATGGCATTAGTAATGTATAAAGGAGCCAATCCAATTCAATTTAAATCAAGTGAAGCTGAGAAAGCAACACTAAGTATCGATTATAGAGAACGGCCTACATTTGTTTCGGATACAATCGTTTTCGGTTTGCTAGCGATTATTTTAGCACTGATATTTTATACTTCAAGTCTAGAGACAAAAGGGTGGAAGAAGTTCTATATGTTCGTTCCAGCTTTATTGTTGTGCTACCTGATTCCAGCCATTTTAGATTCATTGGGATTGATTTCAAAAGAATACTCAAGCCTGTACACTATGGCTAAGAATTACTTGCTTCCAGGAGCACTGATTTTAATGACATTGGGAATTGATTTTAAAGGAATCATCAACCTAGGGCCTAAGGCAATTATTATGTTCTTAACGGCAACGGTAGGTATCGTTATTGGTGGTCCAATTGCCATTTTTGTCTACTCTTTTATTGATCCAGAAGTTGTTGGTGGAGTGGGAGATCAAGAGGCATGGAGAGGTTTTGCAACACTGGCAGGTAGCTGGATTGGTGGAGGTGCCAATCAAGCAGCTATGTTAGAGACATATAGATACAACCCAGATTTCTACGGTAAAATGGTAACCGTGGATATTGTAGTAGCAAATTTATGGATGGCATTCTTACTTTGGGGGGCAGCCCGAGCAGAGAAGTTTGATAAGTGGTTAAAGGCAGATACGTCTTCTATTGAAGAGTTGAAAAAGAACATGTCCAATTATCAAGCTATGTCAGCAAAAAATCCAACTTTAACTGATTACATGGTAATTTTAGGAATTACTTTTGGTATTGTAGCGTTTGCGCATTTTACAGGACAGTGGATGGCAGGTGTTATGTCGGGATTGTTGGGAGAAGAATCTCCATTTGCAGGATCTTTTTTCTGGTTAGTTGTTTTAGCAACAACGGGGGGATTGATATTATCTGCAACGAAACTGAGAAAATACGAAGGTAGAGGAGCATCTAAAATTGGAAGTATATTCATTTACATTTTGGTAGCAACAATTGGTATGAAAATGGAGTTAGAAAAAGCAATCGAGGAGCCACAGTTGATTTTGGTAGGGATTATCTGGATGCTAGTCCATGTGTTTATCTTGTTCTTAGTGGCGAAAATAATTAAAGCACCATTCTTCTTCGTGGCTGTAGGGTCTAAAGCAAATATTGGAGGGGCGGCTTCTGCGCCAATTGTAGCCGCAGCATTCCACCCTTCGTTGGCAAGTGTGGGAGCATTATTAGCAGTACTTGGTTATGCACTTGGAACGTATGGAGCAATTGCCTGTGCAGAGATGATGCGCATGGTTTCTCCATGATGATGATGATGATGGTTTGGGCGTTTTGACAGGCTATTCGCTGTATCTTTTTTTAATAAAAAGGATGCCGCTACTATCCTTAACGCAAATTGAATTGATGTAATATCATTAAAACTAGATAATAAAAAAGGCGCAATCATTGATTGCGCCTTTTGCATATACTAAGACCCTCTAGTTAACCTAAAGCGTTTACCCCTTGCAGTTCTACTAAATTTGCATAAATGCCCTCAGAAGCGATTAAATCGTCGTGTTTCCCTGTTTCTTTAATCTTTCCTTCATCAATTACGAAGATGTTGTCTGCTTGTTTAATCGTAGATAATCTATGCGCAATCACAAAAGACGTTCTTCCTTCCATTAATTTGTTTAATGCATCTTGCACCAGTTTTTCAGATTCAGAATCTAATGCTGATGTAGCTTCATCTAAAATTAGAATTTTCGGATCTCTTAAGATTGCTCTTGCTATGGCGATACGTTGTTTTTGACCTCCAGATAACTGAATTCCACGATCTCCCACTTCCGTGCTTAACCCTTCAGGGAATCCTGATATAAACTCCCAAGCATTTGCCTTTTTAGCTGCTTCGATGATTTGTTCTTCTGATGCGTCAAGATCTCCAAAAGCAATATTTTCTTTGATGGAACCACCAAATAGAATGACTTCCTGTGGAACAATCGCCATGTGTGAGCGTAAATGTTCTGTTTCAATGTCTGAAATCGAGACACCATCAAATTTGATACTTCCTCCTGTAATAGGGTAGTAGTTCAATAGGAGAGATGCTATGGTTGATTTACCTGCACCCGACGGTCCAACCAAAGCAATCGTTTGGTTTTGACTCACATTAAAGTCCAGTCCCTTCAAAACTTCAACGTCTTTTCGTTGAGGGTAGCTAAACGTTACATCGCTAAAAGATACGTTACCACTAATGATTGGAGTTTTTGTTCCTATAAGCAAGTCTTTTTCATTTTCCGAATCAATTATGTTCATCAAGTTTTCAGTTGCACCGATCGCCTTCTGAATACTCGCATACATGTCCGGAATCGAACCAAAAGACATACCCATCATTATTGTCATTAACATGCATGTAAAGAAATCACCTCGAGAAAGCTCAGGATTCGGTCCTTGTGTCATTAATAACCCTTGCCAAACAACGACAACAATGGCACCAGACATACAAAAAATTAAAAACGAAATGAAAACACCTCGCCACAGTCCACTTTTTACATTTAACGAACGAATGTTATTTACAGACTTTACATATCTCCCTACCATGAATACTTCATTTGTAAAGGATTTAACATTGGAAATCCCCATTAATGCTTCTTCAAGAATCCCATTTGATGCAGCGGCTTCGTCTTGTGCATTTTTTGAAAGCTTTTTGATGAAACGACCAAAAAATACTGCGATTACAGCCATAACAGGTACTGTTGCAAGCATGATTAGAGCTAGTTTAGGTGAAATGTATAGTAGTATACTAATGCTACCTACAATCATCACTAATTGACGGAAGAATTCAGCAATTGTTGTTCTGAGCGTTTCTTGTAACTTTTCTATATCCGAAGAAATTCTACTTGTCAATTCTCCAACTTTGTTTTTGTTGAAGAAATCCATTGGCATGTATATTAATCGCTGAAATGCATCTTTTCTTAAATCTCTTAATGCGTTTTCTGTAACACTTGTAAATGTGATGACTCTGAAGAAAGAAAAGAATGCTTGTGCTGCAAACATAATAAATAAAGCCAGGGCATAAGTTGTGATATTGTCAACATTCATTAAATCGAGTGCTCCCTGCATGGAACTCGGTTGATTCGCTCCTGTACCTAATAACTGCCCCATTAATATTGGAAATAACAATCCAATGGAACTTGAAAATACAAGGAAAATCCATCCAATGGCAAAAAGTCCTCGATACGGTTTTAAATATGAAAAGATTTTTTTTGCTTTTTGAATACTATCTTTCGATAATTTCTCTCTTTTCTCTTTTTTATTCTTTGGTCTCAGCATTAAATTAAATTTCTTAACACGAAATTACGGACAAATTAAGGAATGCGTTCTTTTTTATATAAATTTGTAGAAAGGTTTTGCATAATAGAAAAAATAGTTATCTTTGCAGTCCAATTTTAGACAATAAGAGGAAATACATAAATCATGAAAAGAACGTTTCAACCATCAGTTAGAAAAAGAAGAAACAAGCACGGATTCCGTAGTCGTATGGCTACTAAGAACGGGCGTAAAGTATTAGCGGCACGTCGTCGTAAAGGAAGAAAGAGAATTTCTGTTTCTGACGAAGGAATGCACAAGCGTTAATCTTTTCTTTAAGAGATTAAAAGCCGATGTAGTGATACATCGGCTTTTTTTGTTCCTTAATTTTATGAAAGAGCGTTTAATAAACGATTCTTTCAGTCGAATATGAATGCTTTTTGAGTGGAACCATGAGAGAAGAGGTTTATGAGAACTGTGTTGTTTCTTTGCTTCACGGTTCTACCAAATAAAACTGTGATTTTTATCAATGTTTTTTTGAGAGGCTAAACATCGGTAAGTTGATATTAATATACAACAACCATCACTTTCATTCGAGACCTAATAAAAACCTCATTTTGCTTGTAACAATTTATAGCAAAGTTAATTCAATCAAATTAAGAAGAACAATCTAGTGTATCGCGACAGATATTAATTTATGGAATTGTTTTATTCATGGCTTATCGATAGCAGGGGAAACGTAATATTTTAATCAAAAAAAATGGGAAGCCAATCAGCTTCCCATTTTTTAATTTAATCTATTATTCTAGATCTCTCCAGCTACTGCCTCAGAAACATTAATGATGTGATCCCCCACTTTCTCGAAAGAAGAGAAGATATTACTATAAATTAAGGCACTGTTCATATTGAAGTCTGTACTTTCAATTGTTTTTAAGTGTTGTCTTCTTAACTTATCGCGAAGTGCATTGATTTCTTTTTCTTTTGCATTTGCCTTGTCCAAAGAAATTGTTCCATACTCAGATCTTAAGTTTTCGTTCATAATCGCGAAAGCTTCTTCCGTAACTGCAATCATTTTATTGATTCCTTCTCTTTGCTCAGGAGTAAAATAGTTTTTATCTCTATCCTTTTTCTCTAATGCTTTACTCATCTGGAAGAAAATATCTCCTATTCGCTCTAGGTCAGTTGAAATATTCAACATACTTCTCATTTGAATTGAAGCCTCATCACTCATTTCTAATCGTGCAGTTTCACCTAAGTAGTCAGCTATTTCGACTTCAACTCTATCTGTAATCTCTTCATACTTCTCAAGTTTGTCGAGCATTTTGTTTTTCACTTTCTTTTCAGATGAATTCACATACGTCTTCACGAAACCATTCATCTTCGCAGTGATTTTTCCAAATTTCGCAACTTCTTTAGTCGCTTCAAGAATACATAGTTCAGCAGTTGATCCTAACGGACCGTCGATGAAGTCTAATTTGAATTCTTCATCAGATTCACCTTTAGATTTAACAGTCTTTTCAGCAAGTCGAACCAACTGTGGAACAAACCAAATCAATAGAAGAACGTTGATTAGGTTAAATGATGTGTGGAATAACGCAATCGTAGTTCCTGCAGCTGCAACATCAGTAAATGGGTCACCATCAACAATCGAAGCTAAACCTTTTAGGAATAATGGGAACACCAACAACATCCATACAACACCTACAATGTTAAACATCGAGTGAATTCTCGCAGAACGCTTTGCGTGTACGTTTGCAATTAAGGATGCAATCTCAGCTGTAATTGTAGTACCGATGTTTTCACCAAGTACCATGGCACATGCTACCTCAAAAGGAATTGTTCCTGCACTAACCATTGCAAGTGTTAACGCCATTGCTGCAGAAGAAGATTGAATAACGATTGTTACCAACGCTCCTAATAAAACAAACATAACAGGTCCATACCAAACATCTTTAAAATCAATAAAGAACTGCACAATTGACGAACTAGCATCTAATGATGGCACAGTGTCTTTTAACACATCTAAACCAATAAACAGAATACAAAAACCAAATATTGCACTGGCCCATGCTCTAGATTTTCCTTTAGCTATAAATAATAATGGAGTGGCAATAGCGATAATCATATAGGCGTAACTAGAAATACTTACTTTAAAACCTAGGATCAGTACTAACCATCCTGTTATTGTTGTTCCGATGTTTGCTCCCATCATTACTCCTGCAGATTGACGTAAAGTCATTAATCCAGCATTCACAAAACTAACGGTCATTACTGTAGTTACAGAAGAAGATTGTACTATAGAAGTGATTCCAAATCCAGTTAAAACACCTTTAACACGATTAGAAGTAATCGAGCCTAACATTCCGCGAAGTTTATTTCCAGCAGCTTGCTGTAAACCTTCACTCATGACTTTCATCCCGTAAATAAAGAATCCAAGAGCTCCAATTAACATAAGTAATTTGGCAATTCCCCAGCTTCTTTCTGTTTTTGTTTTGGCTTCAGAAGACCAAATCATTTTTTCCTTGTCGTCCTTAACCTTTTCAATATTTTCATTTGGTGCTACACCAATTTTGAAGTAGTATGATTCATAACCAACAAGATTATCAATCTCAAAACTTGTTTTATCAAGATCAATAACTGAAGTGTACATCCAATCACCACCTTCAATACCTTGCTTAGCTCTTTTCTTACCAATTTTAGTATTGTAAGTAATAATCAGTTTTGCATCCATAGCTTTCAATGCTGCGTATGCATCATGATCAATTCCCCATGATAATTTTGCACTTTCTTCACCACCTTTCGCTGTAACATTCTGAAAAATGTCAGATGTAAACTTAAAATCAACAGCAGATGTGCTGTCGGTGTTCGCTAATACACCTGTGAATAACAACAGTTGAATCGCAAAAAATAACTTAATACCTTTAATCATTAGTTAGTGTTTTTAAACTTTTGTGCAGCGAAGATACGTCGACAAAATTTAATAACTCAAAAAGCTATATTAATCTAATGTTAACCTTTATTTTCAATGTTAAGGATAGGTTAACCTTAGGTTAACCTTGTGTTTTCATTGTTAAATTAATGTAAAAACCCCTCATATTTGCA
>Ga0193954_1000407_pt1 | contig 24927 bp, 24 predicted proteins | sample BB_5_MG_FD_140340 | JGI IMG/M metagenome (GOLD analysis project Ga0193954, IMG submission 140340) | Microbial mat bacterial communities from the Broadkill River, Lewes, Delaware, United States - BB_5_MG | ecosystem: Environmental > Aquatic > Freshwater > River > Microbial mats | place: USA...
TCAACAACATGTCCAACACCACGATCTTGAACAGTTGGGTAACGATCAATTTCCAACACTGCAATCAGGCCATCAAGATCAGCCACGGGCAACGAGGGTTTTACCGCTTCAACAACAAAAGGGAGGCCTGTTGGCTCACTATAGAGCAGCACTTGTCCGTCTGCCTGCTGGCAGCAACGCCCAAGAACACGACCATGAGCACGACGACTAACGTCGAGAACAAGGGCCTCGCGACGCCGAGTATTGCGCCCACGGCGTTCATAATTTTCAGGCAATATTAATGCGGTAACAGTGTCACCACCCATTGCACCCAACAATCGATAACGGGAGACATAAAGATCTTCGTCCTCGTATGACTTGCCGTCCACATACTCCGTTGGCGATAAAAAACCATGCCCTGCACTGTGCAACTGAATCGGCCCCGACACCATTCGCAACCGATGCCGAACAAGGTAACCAGCCTTACGCTTTGATCGCAAAAAGCCCTCTATGACCAACGCATCAAGAAAGCGGACCAAATTATGCCGATCTGCCCGCTCTAAGTTAACCGCCGACATCAAAGTCTGAACCGTTATGGATTGTCCGCGTAAGCGACTTAATTCTTGAATAATTTTGATTGTTGGCAGTGTCATAGTTACGTCAAAACCTGATCCTTCATCGATTACGCTATTAACTCGTAATCACTTAAAACTTAGGTTAAAATAAAAACTTAATTCTAGGCAGACACCACTCTGGATGCAAGGGAAACCTTTCACATTTTATTATCAATATTGGATGACTTCTAATGATTCAAGCTCTTGAACTTATCGAAAGGTATTATCAGCCCTACACAACAGCGTACCGTATTTTACGAACCCACAGCGAGCAGGTTGCTAAGAAGGCGGTAGCCATTGCAACACGACTCAATGAAACACACAGTAGCGAGCTAATTGATCTCGATTTTATCGCTGAAGCAGCACTGCTTCATGACATTGGCATCTACGCTGTCTATGCCCCACAACTCGGTTGTTTTGGTCAACACCCCTATCTTCAGCATGGAGTAATCGGCGCGCAACTTTTACGCGCTGAAAAATTGCCTAAGCATGCCCAAGTGTGTGAACGACATATTGGTGTCGGCCTTACGGCAAATGAGATTATCGCCCAAAAGCTGCCCCTGCCAGCGCAAGATTATCTACCACGAACAATCGAGGAGCAAATCATCACTTATGCTGATCTGTTTTTTTCGAAAAATCCCAATAAATTAACACAAGAAAAAACATCCGCTACCGTACGGAAAACCGTTGCCTCTTATGGGGAGGAAAAAGGTATTATCTTTGACCAATGGCAACAGCGATTTGGCGAATAAATAGTGTAACCACGAACAACCCTTCATTTAAAATTATAAACATGTTACATATTCGATGCTTAAAAAAAGAATGTTGGTTTGTCTACCACGACTCATATGCGGAGAAGCGATACCATGATCCAGCTTTTTAATGTTGGAAAAATCTACAAAAATGGGGCCCCCGCTCTACACGATGTTAGTTTAAGAATTCCATCGGGAGATTTTGTCTACGTCACAGGTTCCTCTGGTGCGGGCAAGTCAACTCTGCTACGGCTTTTATATTGCGCCGAAAAACCTTCACGTGGCCAAATCCTCATGGGCGAGCGCAACACCACCCGCCTCAAATCGCGCAACATTGCTCTATTACGCCGCGACATAGGCTTTGTTTTCCAAGATTTCAAATTACTCAACAGCCGAACCGTCTTTGAAAATGTTGCCTTGCCATTGCAAGTTCAAGCAGCCTCAAATCAGGAGATTAGTTCGCGTGTCTATCAAGTCCTGCAATATGTTGGTCTCGAATACAAATTACAACGCAAGCCGCTTGAACTTTCAGGAGGGGAGCAGCAACGGGTTGCTATTGCCCGGGCAATGGTGGTTAATCCACGCCTACTTTTAGCCGATGAGCCCACGGGTAACCTCGATCACGACTTAGCCGTTGAAATCATGGAGATGTTTAACCGCATCAACGAATCGGGAACGACAGTTCTTATCGCCACACATGATAAAGAGATGTTGCAACGCTTTCCACGGCGCACCATTGTCCTTCACAATGGCAATATTGTTTCCGATAGCGCTCCACCTGAAGTCACCGACAACGAAGAAGGGCTTTAATTCATGGAACGGTTTCGTTATTTTATCCAACGCACCCTCTTCAGCATGCGCCAAAGTCCACTACTGTGCAGCGCAACCATTGGCACGGTGGCGATAGCCTTAATGCTGCTGGCCTTCTTCACCCTCATTGTTCTTAATATCCAGAACCTGACCCGTGAGTGGAGTCAAGATATTCAGGTTATCGTCTATCTTGATACAGTCCCGAGTGATGCAAAGCTGCAACAATGGATGGATGAGATTCAACAATATCCCGACATTGAAAAAATCAACTACATCTCACAACAGCAAGCCTTTGATCGCTTCCATAAACGATTAGGGCAAAATGCCGACCTTCTTGAAGGGTTGATGCCGGAGATTCTTCCGGCTGCTCTGGAGATCAGCTTGCTTGAGGTCGCTCGCTCGCGCGAAGGAACCGAGCGCTTAATTGATCTATTAAAAACCAACAAAGACTTTCACAATTTCCGCTATGGCCAAGAGTGGTTAGACCGCTACGATGCCTTTATCTTCCTACTGCGCTTAACAGGGACAATGGCAGGTGGATTTCTTATTTTTGCAACCCTATTTATCATCTCTAACACCATCAAGCTAACGATTTATGCTCGTCGTGATGAACTTGAGATTATGGGATTAATTGGTGCCACCCCCATGTTTATCAAGGCACCGTTTATGGCCGAGGGGGCATGCCAAGGAGTGATCGGTGCGTTACTGGCCTTAGGTGGCTGTCACGTTCTTTACTATTTTTTCCTCAAAAAAGGGTTAGCTGCGCTTCTTACAACCACCGCAGCTGAAAACATTCACTTCCTCCCCATCGAGTACCAAGCTGGCGTTGTTGTTCTCGGCTTATTGCTTGGCTTTATTGGCAGCCTGTTACCCTTGCGAAAATTTGTGCGGATTTAACATGCAAAATTTTTCGCCAAAATCATTCGCCAAATCATCGTTGATGTTGACACTATTATTCATCACGGCACTGTGCTGCCAAACATCTGAGGCCAACGAACTAGAAGACCAGCGTGGCTCATTACAACAAGTAAAAAAACAGATTACCGACACCGCAGGGCAACTCAAGAAAAAGAAAGCGGCTGAACGTTCGGCGTTGCAACAGCTTGAGCACCTTGACAACCAAATATCCAGTAACAACAGTGCCCTAATTTCGGCAGCAGCAACCCTTGACGAATCACGAAAAAAAGTTAAAGAGCTTAAAGAGAAGATCCTGCGCTACCAAACGATTCTAAATCGTTCACAAAGAAGTGTCGAAAAGCGCCTCAAAGCGCTCTACACCAGTGGTGAGATCAGTTCTTTGCGCCTTGCTTTTTCCACTGAAACGCCCCTTGAACTTGCTGAAAACATGAACTTCCTTGGTCGTATCTCTAGCCACGACAAGAAATTATTAAGCAGTTACCGCCACCGAATGACACAACTGAATCAAGCACAAACAGATTTAGAACAACAAATGGCTCAACAACAACAGACATTTCAAGAACAAAAAGATAAAAAAAGGCAACTGGCCGTAAGCCGCAGCCAACGTAAACAGCTGATCTCTAGCATTCGCCGTGATACCACCTCTCTCAGTAGCCTGCTCACAGAATTAGAAGATCGCTCAGCACGCATGACTGAATTGATTGAATCGATGGAGAAAAAGCAAGCCCTCGCCTATCAACCATTAGTAAATAGCCGCAGCTTTCTTTCAGGCAAAGGGAAGATACCGTGGCCATCATCTGGTGCAGTTCGCTCCAACTTTGGCACCCAAAAAGACAAAAGTTTTGGTTCGCAATTGAAAAGTAACGGCCTTGTCATCGCCGCCGTACCGGGAACCCGAATCAAAGCGATTTGGCCAGGACGAATTGCTTTTTCATCGCCATTTAAAGGTTATGGGAATCTCATTATTGTTGATCATGGCAACCAATATTATAGCCTATATGCACAAGCTGCCCACCTCAATTTAGCGGTTGGCACCGTCGTCAAACAAGGTGACATCCTTACAACGTCAGGTTTTGAGGGTCGCGACAGTTACTACCTAGAGATTCGCCACGGCGGAACACCCGTTAACCCGAGAAAATGGCTACAACCTCGGGCGCGTTGATCAAACGTTCCTCTGAAATATGGTACTAATTTTATCTAGGAACTGACACGCCGACAGATAGAGCCACGAACGAACTCTCTTCGCATAAAAAACCAATGGAGGAACCAATGTTCAACCTTCTCCCATCAATAAAAAACAACCTACTTTTTTTTGCTCTCATTCTCAGCGGTGTCACATGGATCGCTACAGCAAACAATGCCCTTGCTGAGACAAAGCAACCAAGTGAATATGAACAACTCAATCTGTTTAGTGACGCGCTTTACCTCATCCAAAAAAATTATGTCGAAGAAGTGGACATGGGAATATTGGTTCAGGGGGCCATGCAGGGGTTATTAACTGAACTCGATCCACATTCTGAGTACCTAACAGCTGAGATGTTTGCCGAGCTAGAGATTGAGACCAAAGGACAATTTAGCGGGTTAGGCATCGAAATTACCGTTAAAGACCACCTTATCACAATCATCGCCCCCATCGCTGACACTCCTGCATACCGTGCAGGAATTCAAGCGGGTGATAAAATCATCAAAATTGATGGCCAGTTGATTAAAGACCTCTCCACCACAGATGCAATAAAAATGATGCGTGGAGATGCAGGCTCACAAATTAACCTTGAAATCATGCGCGATGATCGAACAACGCCACTTAAGTTTACCTTAACCCGTGAACTCATTGAGATCGATAGTGTCAAACACAGTTATCAAGGAGCAGGGCTTGGCTATGTCCGTATTGCACAATTTCAAGAAAAAACCGACAAAGAGATGCGCCATGCGCTACTCGAACTCAATCGAAACAGCGGTGGATTCCTCTCAGGCTTGGTGATAGACCTGCGCAACAACCCCGGCGGATTACTCGATCAAGCGATTAAAGTTGCCGATTTTTTTCTCGATTCAGGTGATATCGTCTCTACCCGTGGTAGAAATGAGCAAGAAAACGCAACCTATAAAGCCACTATTATTGAGCAAGACCAGCAAGCGAACTACCCCATTGTCATTCTTGTAAATGGTGGTAGCGCTAGTGCCGCGGAGATTGTTGCTGGCGCTCTACAAGACCAGAAAAGGGCGCTCATCATGGGGACACAGAGTTTTGGCAAAGGCTCGGTGCAAAGCCTTATCGAACTCAGCGATAAATCAGCACTGCGCTTAACCACTGCACGCTACTTCACGCCAAACGGCTCATCAATCCAAGCCCTTGGGATCATCCCCGATATTATCGTGGAACAGGCGGTGTGGAACGACAAACAAAAAACTCAAATTCGCGAACAAGACCTCGACAATCATTTTGAAACACCCGATAATACAGATTCAACTGTCATTGAGGAAAATGAGCCACTCTTTGGCGATGAAACTGACTATCAACTATTACGCGCCTTAGATCTACTGCGCGGCTGGCAACAGTTCAAAGAGTTAACCGTTGCGACACCCCAAAAAGGGTAAAGGCAAACACAAATATTATGGCAAAAAAACCAACAACTCAAAAGCCTACCACAAAACAAGAGGGCAAAAAGAACACAACCAAACCACAACCTAAAAAGACTTCAGCAAAAAAAGATGTAAAAAAAGGGGCCGACAAGAAAAAAACAAAAAAGGAGGAGGCTCAGGCTCTACGCCTTAAAACTCTTTTTGCTATTATTTTTTTAGCACTTGTCGCCGTTGTTGGCCTCATTGTTATTATCAGTTGGCCACCACCTGTTGCACCACCGACAGTAGACACCGTTGAGCAGATACCGATCACTCCGCCCGAAGCCGCAACACCACTGCTCACAATTGATACGCTACCAGCACTGGAACAGCCCACATTATCTCCGACACAACAGCGACCTAAACTGGCAATATTAATGGATGATTTAGGGATAAACTTCGAGCGTGGAATCACCGCGATCAATCTGGACATCCCAATTTCGGTTGCCATTATTCCCGGCGAGAAACACGCAATAGACTTGATGGAGTTAGCCCATAACAAACAGCGTGAAATTCTTATCCACATGCCGATGCAACCGATTAGTTACCCGACCAACAATCCTGGACCATTGGGATTATTTATCACCCAGAGCGATGAAAAGATCGTTGCGACGACCAAACATCTGATTGAGCTTCTCCCCTATGCAACAGGCGGAAATAATCATATGGGATCAGAATTTACCCGTCATGCAGATAAAATGGACCTCGTTCTCGCTGAAATGGCTAAGGAGAAACTTTTTTTCGTCGACAGTCTCACTATTGCGGACTCTATTGCCCATCAGGAAGCGAAGCGCTTAGGAGTGCCAACCACTGTTCGTGATCTCTTTCTCGACAATGAAAGAGAGGTCGATAAAATTAGCGCTCAACTCGATGGCCTAGTCTCCTTAGCAAAAGAGCAGGGGTATGCAATTGGCATTTGCCACCCTTACCCAGAGACACTTATCGCCCTAGAGTTGTTTTCACAACAGCTCGACACTCTTGGGATTGAGATCGTTCCTCTCGCGCAACTTGTCCACTAGCCTACTCTTCGCCCCTTATTTTTAGCGCAGGATTCTCATGTTTCAATCAACACCGACAATCATATCCGTCTCGGTATTAACAGAACTCATCAAGGAAACCCTTGAAGACAACTTTGCTAACGTCTGGTTACGTGGCGAAATATCAAATCTGTCTATTCCAGCCTCGGGTCACTGGTATTTCACATTGAAGGATAGTCGCAGTCAATTGCGCTGTGCCATGTTCCGTAGCACGAATCGGCGCATAGCATTTCGGCCAGAAAATGGCCAACAGGTCATTTGCCAAGGCCGCGTGTCACTATATGGCCAGCGCGGAGATGTACAGTTCATTGGCGACAACATGGAAGTTGAAGGGATTGGTGGGCTACAACTCGCTTTTGAGCAATTAAAAAAGGAGCTCGAAACGGAGGGATTATTTCGCCAAGAGAGTAAGCAATCGTTGCCACCATTTCCACGAACAGTCGGTGTTGTCACATCGGCGACAGGCGCTGCTATTCACGACATCATGAATGTTCTTGACCGTCGTGCAGCGGGAATTCGTATTATTTTGCGCCCAGTATTAGTACAGGGAGAGCAAGCTGCTGACGATGTCGCAGCAGCCATTACAGAGTTCAACCAGCACCATCAAGCAGAGGTCTTAATTGTTGGTCGTGGTGGTGGCTCACTCGAAGACCTACAAGCCTTTAATAGTGAAAAAGTGGCTCGTGCCATTCATCGCTCAGAGATTACAATCATCTCAGCGGTTGGCCATGAAACAGACTTTACCATTACTGATTTTGTTGCCGACCACCGGGCGCCAACGCCAAGTGCTGCGGCTGAATTAGTGGTTAAAAATCGTCACGATCTTGAGCAGCAAATCGATCAGCTCACGACTCGTCTGTACAGTTCCCTACAGCAGCGCCTAGTCCGGTATCACGATAAAACGCAAAGTCTAGTCAATCAACTTCATTCACCATCACAGCTATACCAACTCAAGCAGCAACGTTTTATCGCCCTACGGCAGCGGTTGTTAACGGCATTTGAGCGCCACTACACAACCAAACGTCAACAATTACTGCACCAAAGCGGCCAACTGGATGTCTTGTCGCCACTTAATACGCTACAACGTGGTTTTGCGACCGTATCACTAACGGCTAAACCTAAAAAAATGGTCCATCGCGTCAAGCAACTGCAAGAAGGCGACGGCCTTATTCTCCGTTTTCGTGATGGCCGCATAGCAGCCACGGTCACAGGTAATCCACAACTCGATTCAACAGAGAACGATCAGCCTTGACTCAAACGACAGTTATCGCGATAATTAAGAGTTTAAATCATGACAATATAATTTGAGGGAGTGACAAACATGGCTAAAGCAATCCCCTTTGAGGAAGCTCTAAATACTCTTGAGGAGTGTGTTCAGCGCCTAGAGCAAGAAGATCTTCCCATTGATGACGCGTTTCAACTGTTTGAGTCGGGAGTTAAAAGCGCACAGCGATGTCAAAAATCGTTACAAAACATTGAAACAAAGGTGGAAAAGCTTATGAAAGACCACCGCAATCAATTGACGACAGAACCACTTAATCTTACCGATTAATATTATAAAAGTAGGATCAGTAATGGAACTCAAGCACTACATGCAGCAAATTTGTCAACAGATAGACAGCGCGATGTTGACTCTGCTACCCGCGAAACAACAGCGGCCAGCACAACTTCATGAAGCGATGCACTATTCTGTTTTTGCGGGCGGAAAACGGATACGACCAATCTTGATGCTCGCGAGCTGTGAAGCCGTTGGCGGTAAAATTGAGCGAGCGATACCAGCAGCCTGTGCGATGGAGATGATACATACATACTCGCTCATACACGACGACCTACCAGCGATGGACGATGATGACTTCCGCCGCGGACAACCGACAAACCATAAAGTCTACGGTGAGGCGACGGCAATTTTAGCTGGCGATGCGCTACTAACACAGGCGTTCATTACTTTATCAGCGCCTAACTCCGCCGTTGATGCCATCACCCAACAACGGGTTGTCGAAATTATGGCTCAAGCCGCAGGCGCAGCGGGAATGGTTGGCGGTCAAGTGGTTGACATGGAATCGGAGGGCAAGACCCCCGATCTCGATACCGTTAATTATATTCATCGCAATAAAACAGGCGCATTAATCCTCGCTTCAATTCAATGCGGTGCATTGCTCGGCGGTGCCGATCAAAAAACATTTGCAGATCTCACCTTGTTTGGCGAGTCGGCAGGGCTTGCCTTTCAGATTGCCGATGACATTCTCGACATTGTTGGCGATCAAGAGCAACTGGGAAAAGATATTGGCAGCGACCAGCAACGAGGGAAAGCCACCTATCCTGCGGTATTAGGGCTTGAGGCATCTCAACAAAAGATGACAGAATTGCACTTAGACGCACTGAATATTCTATCCAAATACGGTAGCCAAGCGGAACCGTTGCGACAGATTTCAGAATATATTATCAACCGTTCAACATAATACGGCTGAGAAAGTAGAATCTGAACCATGAGCACATTGCTTAAAAACCTTGAATCAACATCAGATCTTAAAGATCTCTCTCCTGTTGAGCTAAAACAACTTGCTGAAGAGTTGCGTGCTAAAATTATCGATACGGTATCGCAAACAGGCGGTCACCTAGCAAGCTCGCTAGGTATTGTTGAACTAACCCTTGCACTTCACACTGTTTTGAGTTCACCAAAAGATAAAATCATTTGGGATGTTGGCCATCAAGCGTATGCCCACAAACTCCTCACAGGTCGCGTTGACACCTTTGATACGTTACGCCAATTAAACGGTATTAGTGGCTTCCCAAAGCGCAAAGAGAGTCCACATGACTGCTTTGATGTCGGACACTCTAGCACCTCGATTTCAGCGGCCGTTGGCATGGCTGTTGGTCGCGATCATAACGAGTCAGACAACAAAGTCGTTGCCGTAATCGGTGACGGCTCCCTGACGGCAGGAATGGCCTTCGAGGCGCTCAACCACGCAGGCCACCTTGACCGCGATATGATTATCATTTTAAATGATAATGAGATGTCCATCTCGCCAAACGTCGGTGCCTTATCATCCTTTTTAAGCCGAAAAATGACATCGCGATTCTTTGTTCGCTTTAAAAAAGAGACTGAAATTTTTCTCAACAGTGTTCCGCTGTTCGGTAAGGACTTGATTCAACTTGCTCGGCGTACAGAAGATTCATTTAAAGCCTTTGTCACACCAGGCATGTTATTTGAGGCCTTTGGCATCGAATACGTTGGCCCCATAGATGGTCACAACATGGATGAATTAACCGAAACGCTTAAGAATGTTTCACACCTCCAAGGGCCAACCCTCGTTCATGTCATTACCAAAAAAGGCAAAGGTTACCAACCTGCTGAAGAAAATGCCTCACTCTTTCACGGCGTTGGACCGTTTAACAAAGAAACAGGCGTTGTTAATGCGCCTACAGTTAAAACGCGCAGCTATACCTCAATTTTTGGTGACTATCTGTGCACCTTGGCCAAAGAAGATCAGCGAGTTGCTGCCATTACAGCAGCGATGAGTTCAGGGACAGGGTTACTCCCTTTTGCAGAGCAGTTTCCGAAACGTTTTTTTGATGTGGGAATTGCAGAACAACATGCCGTCACCATGGCAGCAGGAATGGCCTGTGAAGGGATGCGACCAGTGGTTGCCATCTATTCTACCTTTTTACAGCGCGCCTATGACAATGTTCTTCACGACGTTTGCTTACAAAACCTCCCTGTAACTTTTGCCATAGACCGTGGTGGCCTAGTTGGCTCAGATGGCCCAACACATCATGGCGTTTTTGATCTATCATATTTACGCCATATTCCTAACATAACGGTAGCTGTCCCTCGCGATGAAATTGATCTTAAGCGTGCCATGTTGACGGCCTCACGTCATAACGGCCCATTTGCCTATCGTTATCCTCGTGGCAATGCACTGGGGCAACTCACAACCAACACCGTAGAACCTTTCAAAATTGGTGAAGCGGAAGTTTTACGTCAAGGTAAGCATGCAACGATCATCGCGATCGGCACCTGCGTTCAAGAGGCTTTAAAAGCTGCTGAACAGCTTGCGACAAAGGAGATCGATGTAGGGGTCATCGACGCTCGGTTCCTTAAGCCGTTAGATGAAAAACATCTTCTTGATGTGGCACGGACATCACCCTACCTCATCACTATTGAAGAGAATGTCCTTGCAGGCGGATTTGGTTCAGCAGTGATGGAGTTATTTGAACAACACACCCTCTATCCGAAGATAATGCGTCTGGGCTTGCCAGACCAATTTATTGAACAAGGAACACAAGAGGAATTACGACAGATTTACGGTCTTGATGCCAACAGTCTCTGTATTAAAATTAGCGACTTTATATCGAAACTTTGATATATAAAGATTGTAATAATAGTGGCAAGATAACTTATTAAAAAACAGGTGGGCGTCAGTGCACAATCAAATCATTGATAGTATTCGCAAAATTAAACAACTTCCGCCACCGAGCGGATTGTCACGAGAGATTATTCGGATTGTTGCCGATGACCAGGTTGACCTGATTGATCTTGTTAGTATTATCAACAAGAGTCCGGCGATCACTGCGAGAATTTTACGCTGTGCGAACTCAGCCTATTACGGACAACGCGGGGAGATATCAACGGTTCGTGAAGCAATTATTCGTGTTCTCGGCTTAGGAATCACCCGTAGTCTCGCATTGGCAATGGCCCTAACAAGTTCTTTTAATATAGATAAAAGTGCTGGATTCAATGCTGAACGTTACTGGTTTAATGCTGTGACTACGGCAAGTATCGCGCAAGGACTTTCCCATTTTTTGCGTATTCGCGTTAAGCCAGCCCCAGCTACCGCTTACACCACAGGTTTAATTCACAACATTGGTATTCAAGCTCTTGTTCATTGTTTTCCAGAACAGATGGAAACAGTCTTTCTAAGCAAAGACAGTGGTCGTAGCTTATCAGAACGTATCAATAGTACCTTATCAATCAATCACCATCAGGCCTCAGCAACGTTAGCGCAAAGTTGGGATCTCCCCGAAGAGATTGTTCAAGCGATGTCGAGCCTTGATAACAGTATTGACCTAGATGAAAACGCACCACTGGTCCATCTTGTTTGGCTCAGTTCACAGATCTCAGACAATCTTTACCTGAATAAAGTAAATCCACTGGCGAACCTCAATATTCATGAAGAATTCATCAGTATGGACCATGTACAAAAGGTTATCTCAGACATAGAGAGTCAACTTGAAGGACTACACGAAATGTCACAACTCATTACAAACGTAGGAGGAAAACCGTGACCGAAACGATGCCCCTCTCCTCAGCTGTGATTAACCTGTCTGATAATTTTGACGACTTGCTTGAATCACTATCAACATTGCAACAACTTGGTGACCTGCGTGCTGATATCCTTGATGAGCGACAGATCATGCACGAAGCACTTCAGATCCTTTATCAATCGTACAAAGCAACGTCTTGCACTATCTATAGTTGGTCAGGAAAGCTAGAAAATCGCCCAGACCTTACAGCCTCTGATGCACTCCTTGCTATTGACTCAAATGGAACGATTTTTCAACGTGCAGCAACAAAGATCGAGTTACTTTTTATCAACAACAGTATCAGCGAAAATTCGATGCAACATTGTAACGATTGCGCAACACTAGGCAGTGAATATCAGTGTACACATCTAGAAACGTCTATCATCAGCGTCCCCCTTCGAATCAACGATCAGCTAACAGGTGTCATCACAATTAGCCACAGTAATCGTGCTCACTTTAACTCGTGGGGCTATCGATTGATGCAAATTTTCAGTACGTTCTTAAGTCAGCAACTAACTATTTGCCGACTTGAAAAGAACCTAAAAGAACTAAAGTAAAAAAGGTTCGGTAGCTATGACTACCGAACCTTTTTTAATTAACAAACATACGACCTTATTGTGCCGTTTCTTCAGCTATAAATTTCTCTGCCGTTGCAACATCCTCACTACAGCCAATAAATACAGGCGAACACATATCAATACCAACTGGCTCAATATCAAGAATCGGCATCACTCCATTTGATGCGGCACCACCGGCTTGCTCAACAAGAAACGCCATCGGGTTCAACTCATAAAGTAAACGCAATTTACCTTGTGGACGCCCCTTAAGGTGAGGATACATAAAAATCCCCCTCCCCTTCATCAATACTTGATTAATATCTGGCACAAATCCACCACTATAACGCAGCTTGTGACCACTGGCCTCTAAGCTCAGAACATATTTTTCTGTTCCTGAAGTATAAAGATTGCGTTGGCCACCGGGTGAATAGATACCACCAACACCATCAATCGTTATATCTTCCTGCACGAGGGTATATTCCATCAATTGATTCATACCAAATTCGTGTACACCATTGCCCGTTGAATAGACTAACGTAGTGCGTGGACCGTACAGAACATACATCGCCGCAACTTGCTCGCGACCTTTTTTAAGTACAGTATCACCTTTGTAAATTGAGATAATCGTACCGACAGCCAAGTTCACATCAACTAACGAAGAACCATCAAGCGGATCATAGGCAACCGAATAACACTCACCACCATCACAATCAAATGTGATGATATCGCTATTTTCCTCTGAAACCATACTGGCACAAACACCAGAATTCCTTAACCTTTTTTGCAATATTCGATCCGAGAGCACATCAAGTGCCAATTGCTCTTCACCATACAAATTTGATGTCCCAGCTACGCCAAGATCTCCAGTACGGATCGAATTGATAATATATTTTGATGCTTCAGAAATCTCACAAATAAGCCTGATCAAGTTCCGTTCAACACCTCGTTGTCGTAAATGGCGGCGTAAATCTGTTTGAAATTTGGTTTGTCCTGCTTCACCCATTAGAAGATCTCCCTTGTATTAAAAACTAAACATTTTGCTATCAACATTGTTCGGTACAACAAATCTGTGTCGCTGCAACAACAGCCACAGGAATGGTTAGAAACTGAATAAAAGGAATAAATAACATGCACATAACAGCTAATCCAAACCCTACTGTCCGCATTTTATGAGCCGTGATAAACTGGCGTTGTTCGGCAAAGCCAAGGTGTTTGCGACTAAAGACGTAGCCAGTATATTCGACGATCAAAAAAAACACTGTAATAACAACGGACAACACAGCGTAAATAGCGGAGCCAATACCCGGTAAGAAATTCAAACCTAAAATCACCACCATCAAAAAAATAAAAATCGACATCTTGCGAATTTCATCTTTCATAACACGCCATAAATCAGCACTGACTTGACGCAACGAAAAAGGTTCGCCAATGTCACGGCCAACAATTATCTCCTCAGTTTTCTCAGACAAAATATCATTAAATGGCGCAGCGATAAAATTTCCAACGACTGTAAAGGTGAAAAATACCACCACCAACGTCACAAGTGCTGCTAACAATTTTACCGCACCAGCAACCACCTGCCAGTACCACGTATCATAAGGGGCAAGATACTGACCGACAAAATCGCCAAACAGATCAAAGCCCCAATAAACAGAACCACAAAACACCACAATATTTATGATGAATGGAATGGCAATGTATTTATATAGCCGCGGATTTTTACTGATAAATCGACATGCATTTAACAGCGAAAAAAACCCAACAATAAAGCCACGGACACCTTTTTTTGCAGCAACCATCGACATGACACCTTTACTTTATTAATAAATCCAATTTCCTTTACCAGCGCCCAAGACAATTAGGCCACAAATAAAAATCGCACTTTAACATGCTTTGCAATTGAAACCAAACTAAAGGCCACCTTACCTTTTAGCTTTATTTCACGATTAGAACTGCTTTTCCTCTTGCTACTCAGAGAGCTTTTTCCTATACTGAAATTACGCAAATTGCTCTCTGCTCAACAGGTGACATCTTGACGCCCACGCGGAATAATTTTTCACCGGGGTTTTTAACGAAATGCGGTGTGCCAGCCCTCCTTATGTAGAGGGACGCCTAAAGCGTTTCCCGAAAATCCCACCTAATGGCCCTCGTAGTGAGGCCAAAGATGCACGGTTGACGTGGAGAGCTCTTAAATAAAAAGGCATCAGGATTTTTCCCGATGCCTTTTTACGTATATAAAGCACAACAAACACCAACGATCTATTCAAGTATTAACCCCTTACCTTTAACGGTTCACACCATGTCTTTACAGCAAGTTTCTGTTTCAGAAGATCTTTCTCCACAAAGTTCATCGTCTGACATTCATCATATTCAAGACGGCAACCGTGAGATTATCCTTATTGGCACAGCGCATATCTCACGCGAATCCGTCGAAACGGTTACCCGAGAGATTGAGCAACAACAACCAGACTGTGTCTGTGTTGAACTTGATGATCAGCGCTACCAATCACTTAAAGATCCAAGGCGCTGGGAAAAGCTCAATATCATTCAAATCGTTAAAGCGGGGCAAGTTCCCTTTTTAATGGCCAACCTTGCCTTAGCCTCGTTTCAAAAAAGGATGGGACTGCAAACAGGTGTTAAACCGGGTGAAGAACTTGCCGCAGCAGCTCAAACGGCCGAAGAAAATGGTATTGAAGTGGCTTTAGTTGATCGCAATATTCGCGTTACCCTATTGAGGGCATGGCGTAAAACGGGTTTGTGGAAAAAAATCAACTTAATTGCAACACTTTTTGCCGGAATGTTCGAAAAAACAGAACTCGACGAGCAGGAACTTGCTAATCTGCGCAAAAGTGACAATCTGTCATCAATGCTTGAGGAGATGGGCGACCTTCTCCCCGCGGTAAAAGAGATTCTCGTTGACGAACGCGATGCATGGATGTCGCACCACATTCAAAAGGCACCGGGTGACAAAATTCTCGCTGTCGTTGGCGCGGCCCACGTTCCCGGCATTAAACGTTGCCTAGAAAATCCAGCGAGTGCAGAACAGATTGCCGAGATGGGGATTATTCCTCCGAAACCAAGAATTTCAAAAGTGATCCCATGGCTCATCCCGGGTGTTGTCGTCGCACTGTTCATTATTGGTTTCTTTTTTGGCGATCGTAGCCAGCTTCTCGATGCCGCCAGTGCATGGGTTATTGCCAATGGTACACTGTCTGCTATTGGTGCAATCATTGCTTGTGGTCACCCTTTGACAATTATTGCCGCATTTGTAGCCGCTCCACTTACCTCACTCAATCCAACTATTGGTGCAGGAATGGTTACAGGACTCGTTCAAGCATTCGTTGCTCCGCCGACAGTAAAAGATATGGAACAAGTTGCTGAGGATATTGCCACCACAGGTGGCTGGTGGCGCAACCGTGTGACTCGTGTAATACTGGTCTTTTTCTTTTCCTCACTAGGATCAGCAATTGGAACCTTTGTCGCCTTTGGCTGGTTAAAAGACCTGCTGTAATTACAGTTGCATCGCGATAGGAAATTGTATACAATCCGTCAGATCAACATGTAACTATAGCGGAGGGAACGAAGCACATGACTGAAAAAATCGATCTTCAAAAAGCCATTAAAGAAGCCATGCAAACTGAAAAGAATGCCATGGATTACTATAAGTATGGTGCTGAGAAAATGCATGATGAGAAGGCCAAGCGGTCTTTTGAAATTCTTGCAACAGAAGAGAAGCAACATGCTCATATGTTCTTCAGTATCTATAAAGGGGATGACATTCCCGACTTTGAGGCATTTATTGCCTCAGACCCTGACACTGAATCGACCTGGTGGAAAGCACTTCAAAGTGCCATGCTCGGTGATTTCGATGAGCGTAAAGCCATTGAACTTGCCATTGAGCAAGAAGCACAGCTTGAAAATGATCTCTGCGCCATGGCTGATAAAATAGATGATGAAGCGGTTAAAAAAATCTACTTGGCCAACGCTCGGTCAACACATCATCACTATGAACTCTGCATGGAAGAGCGTAACGCTCTCTTCGGAGCTTCAAGCTAAAAAGTATACATAAAAAAAGCCCGCTTAACGCGGGCTTTTTTTTGACGAGCACAAAACCCTTTAACTCACTTTTTAACCGAAATCGCACAAAAGAAGAGGTACAATAAACACTCACAACTTGCTGGAGACCCATTATGGCCGTAAAGATCATCATTATCCGCCAAGTTCCACAAGAAAAAGAACCTGAGATCCGCCCCCTCCTCCTCAAAATGCGCTCGTTAGCCCATGCCCAATCGGGATATATCTCGGGTGAAACCCTCATCAACTTTGATAATCCAAACGAACGCATCGTCATTAGTGCTTGGAAGTCGATTGAAAACTGGAACCATTGGTTGAATAACCAAGAACGACTAGCACTACAGATGGAGGTCGACCAAATATTGGGAACAGAAACCCTTTATCAAATTTACTACAATGGCTGATAACCTCGGAGCGTTCGCTGCACTAACATGACCTCAACTTGATCACCAATTATCAATCGACGTGACGGTTGATGAACAGTGACCGAAATCATCATTCAAAGTGAGAAATCATATGCAGAACAAGATCGACACCCTTCTTACTCTTCGCCAACAAGCACTTCAAGGTGGTGGAATTGACCGCCAAAAAAAACGCCATAAAAGTGGCCGTTTAAATGCCCGTGAACGCATTGAACTGTTACTTGATGACGGTAGCTTTGAAGAGTTTGATCTCTTTAAAGCACATCGCTGCACTCAATTTGGCATGGAACGCAAACAGTTTCCCGGAGATGGCGTAATTACGGGCTATGGCACTATCTATGGTCGTCTCGTTTACGTTTTCTCACAGGACTTTACCGTTGTCGGTGGGTCACTATCTGAAACACACGCCGAGAAGATTTGTAAAGTGATGGACATGGCGCTAAAAAATGGTGCACCAATCATTGGCTTAAATGACTCAGGTGGTGCTCGTATTCAGGAAGGGATCGAAAGCCTTGCTGGCTATGCAGAAATTTTCCAGCGCAACGTCATGTGTTCGGGTGTGATTCCGCAACTTTCTGCCATTATGGGCCCCTGTGCAGGTGGTGCGGTCTACAGCCCAGCCTTAACCGACTTCACCCTGATGGTACGTGATCACAGCTACATGTTTTTAACGGGACCCAAGGTGGTTAAAACCGTGACCCACGAAGATGTTGATGTCGAGACACTTGGTGGCGCTGAGGTTCATACCACACGTAGTGGTGTCGCACATCTTGCTGTTGATGATGAACGGATGGCAATCAGCGCATTACAACAATTACTCTCTTATTTGCCACAGAACAACATGGTTCCACCGCCAATCAAGGAAACGGATGATCCACCAACGCGCAACATTACTCAACTCAACAACATCATCCCAAGTGATAGCAACCGCCCCTATGACATGAAGAACATTATTGAACTCATCACTGATGATGGGATCTTTTTTGAGATTCAGCCCGATTATGCTCAAAACCTCATCGTCGGATTCGCTCGCTTCAATGGCATCTCGGTAGGATTAGTTGCTAATCAGCCAAACCATATGGCGGGTGTGCTTGATAACAACTCCTCGATCAAAGGGGCTCGTTTTGTCCGCTGCTGCGATGCTTTTAATATCCCCATCGTTACCCTCGTCGATGTTCCGGGCTTTATGCCGGGAACCGTTCAAGAATATGGAGGCATTATCCGTAATGGCGCAAAAATCCTTTACTCCTATGCTGAGGCTACAGTGCCAAAAGTCACTATTACCACCCGTAAAGCCTATGGCGGTGCCTACTGTGTAATGAGTTCCAAACATCTAAGAGGTGATATCAACTACGCATGGCCATCAGCTGAAATTGCGGTTATGGGAGCAAAGGGAGCGGTTGAACTGCTCTACGGCAAAGAGATTGCCAACGACCCACAACTGATGCAAGAAAAAGAAACCCATTACAATGAAACCTTTGCAACCCCTTACGCCGCAGCGCAGCGCGGCTATATCGACGATGTTATCTTACCTGAACGAACTCGGTTACGAATCTGCAAAGCATTGACAATGCTAGCGGATAAACACGATACCAATCCACCTCGCAAGCACGGTAATATTCCTCTATAGGGTAGGATAACATCATGTTTAAACTTGAAAATATCAGTGCAGGAAATGGCTATGAAATAACCTTCACTGGCATGGCGATTGTGTTTAGCGGTTTATTGCTTATCAGTTTGTTTATTGTTTTACTGCCTCGCATGCTTACGCTACTTGATCGCTTAACAGCAAAGGGCAGTCCGCCAACAACGGTGACCGAAACAACAGCATCGGCACCGTTGCCACCGACAGAAGAAGAAATTATGGCGGCGATCTCGCTTGCCATCCATATCGAACTAGAACGTCGTGGCGGCGATCTTCAACGTATCACCATGGCAAAAAGCCCCTCTTCAGGATCATTTTGGCACACTGCGGGAAAAATGCGCAGCCTCTCCAATAGGAGCCCTTATGCGTAAATATCAGCTCACCGTTAATGACAAGCAGATCACTGTCAACCTTCTCGAACTAACTGCCGAAGCTGCTGAAGTAGAGGTCGATGGCACCAACTACCGCATCACCATCGATTCAATTAGTCAAGACAGAGACAATATTGAGCCAACACCGTTACGCAGTTTAGCAAATTCAGCACCAACGACAGCACCCGCGCCTTCATCCACCCCATCGAGCACAAGTGATGGCGTCCTGTGCGCTCCGATTCCTGGTTCTATGCTCGGCCTATATGTAAAAGTTGGTGATAGCGTCAAAGCGGGTCAACCTCTGTTTAAAATGGAAGCGATGAAGATGGAAAATGAGATCAACAGCCGCGTGGATGGAACCGTTACGGCCATTCTCGTCAGCGCAGGCGACAGTGTCGCTCAAGGACAAGAGTTGATCCACATCAGCCCAGTTGACCACAACCGCCGTGAATCGGATCAATAACAGCGAAGGAGTGTTCAATGAATACCTTTAGTCAATTCTTCGCGGGTACGGGCTTTGTCGCCATGAGCTGGGGCAATGCCTTAATGATCGTGATCGGCATTATCTTTATCACCTTAGCCATTGTCAAAGATTACGAACCGCTGCTACTCGTACCCATCGGTTTTGGTGTCCTCGTCGGCAATATTCCCCCTGTCGCCGGTATGGCTCTTAGTGTCTATGACGATGGTAGCGTATTGCAATATATCTACTTCGGGGTAAGTCAGGGGCTTTTCCCACCGCTAATTTTTCTCGGCATTGGTGCCATGACCGATTTTTCGGCCATGCTCTCCAACCCGAAATTGATACTCCTTGGCGCTGCGGCTCAAGTGGGAATATTTCTGACCATTATGGGAGCGCTGGCCCTCGGCTTTACTTCGCAAGAAGCGGGTGCTATTGGCATCATTGGTGGTGCAGATGGCCCGACAGCAATATTCCTCTCTTCAAAGCTCGCGCCACATCTGCTCGGCTCTATCGCCATTGCAGCCTATTCCTATATGGCTTTGGTTCCAGTGATCCAACCGCCGATCATGAAACTGTTGACTAGTAAAGAGGAACGTCTCATTCACATGAAGCCACCGCGCAATGTCAGTCGCCGCGAAAGGGTGATCTTCCCGATTGCCGCCTTCTTGATCTGCGCTCTCATCGCTCCGGGTTCCATGGTGCTCATTGGTATGTTGTTCTTCGGCAACCTACTTAAAGAGAGCTTAGTGACTGACCGCCTAGCCAATACCGCGCGCAATGCTATGATTGATATTGTCACCATTTTACTCGGATTCTCAGTTGGTGCCAGCACCAGTGCCGATCACTTCCTGACACCGCAATCCATTTTGATCTTCGCTCTCGGAGCCATCTCATTTTGCATTGCCACCGCCGGCGGGATTCTGTTCGCTAAATTTATGAATCTGTTCCTGAAGGATAAGATCAATCCCCTTGTCGGCGCGGCAGGTGTTTCGGCGGTACCCGATTCAGCCCGCGTGGTTCACACCGTTGCCCAAAAAGAGGACCCAACGAACTTTCTACTTATGCATGCCATGGCGCCCAATGTCGCTGGAGTTATCGGTTCAGCCATTAGTGCTGGTGTGCTATGGACGGTACTGGTTAAATAACAATTGCCCCCAAACGCAAAAGGGCCGCTTAATACGAAGCGGCCCTTTTGCGTTTTATTCACAATTTTATAAATCGTCACCCCTCGTAGGGGCATCCCCTTGCGGGTGCCCTTACTGTTCTGAATAAATCAAATTAGGATACCCGCGAGGGGCATCCCTACGAATATCGATTCAATCGAAACGATTACAGAAGATCAGCGATCTCTGGAGCCATACCAATGTAGCTACCTGGAGTCATCTCTGTTAAGCGTTTTTTATCGTCAGCTGGCAGATCAAGACTCTCTACGAAATCACGAATGATCTCTTGCGTAATTTTCTGGCCACGGGTCAACTCCTTGAGTTTCTCATAAGGATTTTCGATTCCCGCTTTACGCATCACTGTTTGAATCGGCTCAGCGAGAACTTCCCATGCTTGATCTAAATCGTTCGCCAGATTTTGCTCATTCAGCTTCAACTTACCCAAGCCTTTTAGTACCGAATGGTAAGCGATCATGCTGTAACCAAAACCAACGCCCATGTTACGCAATACGGTTGAATCAGTTAAGTCACGCTGCAATCGAGAAATAGGTAGCTTCGATGACAAATGGTTAAACATGGCATTGGCAAGACCACAGTTACCTTCAGAATTTTCAAAATCGATTGGGTTAACTTTATGTGGCATGGTGGAAGAACCGATCTCACCTTTAATGGTCTTTTGGCCAAAATAGCCCATAGAGATGTAGGTCCAAACGTCACGATTCATATCCGTTAGGATGGTGTTCCAACGTGCCATGGCATCAAACAGCTCAGCCATGTAATCGTGTGGCTCAATTTGAGTGGTGAACAGGTTTTGTTTCAAACCGAGGCCGTCCTCAATCACCCGTTGTGCGAGCGCTGGCCAATCGACATCAGGATATGCAGACAAATGAGCGTTAAAGTTACCCACTGCACCGTTAAGCTTACCTAAAATAGCAACGGTTTCAATACAGGTACGTTGACGCTTTAAACGAGCAACAAAGACAGCCAACTCTTTACCGATAGTTGTTGGTGAAGCTGTTTGACCGTGCGTACGAGCCAGCATTGGTACAGCGCGAAATTCGTGAGCTAACTGAGCGACCTGCTCCTCAATCTGTTGTTGTAGTGGAACTAAAGCACTCAAGCCATCTTTCAACATCAACGCATGTGACATATTGTTGATATCTTCAGAGGTACATGAGAAGTGGATAAACTCGGTGATATCAGCCATTGAAGTGCCATCGAGTTGACGCTTTAAGTAATACTCAATCGCCTTAACATCATGGTTCGTTTCACTCTCAATATCTTTAACAATTTGCGCCTGATCAGGGGTAAAATTATCAATAATCGCCCGCAAAGTCGTTTGCTCTTCGGCATTCAGGCTGCGACATTCAGCAATACCCGCTTCTGCACATAACTCCAACAGCCACAAGACTTCAACTTTCACACGATTACGCATGAGAGCGTATTCTGAGAAACAGTCAGTTAATACAGAAACTTTTGACGCATAACGTCCATCAATAGGGCTGATTGCCGTAATCATTATTTATCTCCTTGAGATTGATCTATTTATAAAGTTGATTTATCTACCATGTAACAATTTGCGCAATATATCGCATCACCCAAATCGCTGCAAGGTGGTAATCACACATTGCGTCTGCATTTATGAGGTTAGCGGTTCTTACTTGAGATGAAGAAGGGTAACTGCTATTTTAACAAAGATTTAACATACGAGTGTTTACACGATAAGTTACACTTTGTTACTGAGGCAATCAACTACGTGCCGCCCCTATTACTCAGGAGTTCACCATGAAAACAATGATCAAACTGCTGGTTCTCATTCTATTTGTTGTAGCCGTTGTCATCGGTGCAGCAACGTTTTACCTTGATACCATTGCCAAAAAAGCGATTGAGTTTGGCGGCAGCGAAGCGTTAGGGGTAGCAACAACGGTAGACGATCTCAATATCTCGATTCTCGATGGCAATACCAGCCTCTCTGGTTTTTCAATTGCCAATCCACAAGGATTTAGTGACAACCTGTTTATGGTGCTCAAGCAAGGCATTGTTGATATTGATACCGAAACGTTGATGTCAGACACCATCCATATCTCTGAGATCTCCTTTATTGGTCTCCATTTGAGCTTAGAGCAAAGCAGTCAAAGCTCTAACGTTAAAAAACTACTCAGTAATCTACCGCAACAAAAAGCATCAACCGCATCGACATCAGCCGACACACCAACACCAAGTTCATCAACAAACAGCAGCAAAAAATTTGTTATCGACCGTCTTATCCTTGATGAGATCGGTGTTAGCGCTAAAATTCAAGCACTCGGAACAAAGTTAAGCGATGTCAGCCTAACGGTTCCGCGCATCGAATTGACCAATATCGGCCAGCAACAAGGCGGCATGATGATGCCAGAACTTATTGAATATGTTGTCACCGAGGTGATTAACGCTGTTGCTAAGAACTCTAGCAGTATCTCACCAGCCTTGGCATCAATGTTAAAAGGTGATCTCGCCAGCGTTGATGGTATTAAGGCGGGAGCGAAGGATGCAGCCACAGCAGAAGCCAGCCGTGCAGCAAAAAAATTGATTGAGGATCTTGACTTGCCCGAGGGGAGTAACTCTGAACTCGAAGAAACAGCCGACACCTTGATCAAAGGCCTATTTAAATAACCTACGCTACGTATTGTGTAGATAAGAGGACACAAACCATGACCACATTTAGCCTGAATCAACAACTCGATAACGATTGTGTGACTCTTGGACTGTTTGGCAGTAGCCATCTGCTACTGTATAACAACTCTTTGTTACCGTGGTTTATCCTTGTACCACCAACAGAAGCCTGTGAGATCTTTGACATGGAGCCCGAGGCACAACAGCAGTTATTTGCCGAGATCAATCACTTGGGTCAATTTGTTGATCGCGAATTCAACACCGACAAAGTGAATACGGCAGCTATCGGTAACATTGTCCGCCAACTTCATATTCATGTGGTTGGCCGCTACGAAGATGACTTCTGTTGGCCGAATGTCGTCTGGGGAACAACAGAGAAGAAACCCTATAGCGCGACAGAGATTCAATCGATCATTGCCCGCTTAACCACCAAAGCGGAAGCTCACTTTCAACCAGCAAGTGAACATATGATCAACTAACATTGGTCTTTCGCGATAACGAACAAAAAAAGAGCGCTGACAGTCTTCATGTCAGCGCTCTTTTTAGTCAATTAATCAACAAGCCCTTCAAGTTCAGGATCAAAAATTTCCCAGACTCGCTTTTCCAACTGAGCAAAAAATTGTTCAGAAGTAATGTTTGGCAATTCAATCTGGGCATTCGGGTTTTTATGGACCTCTGCGGGGAGGCAAAATTCACTTTTTTCATATCCTTGGCGGAACTCCAGTGCCAAACCAAGGAGAAACGCCCGACGTACGGCATCTCGAATCAATTGCCCCTCAACCACAAAACCAAACTCACTGCGTAAGCAATCAACCACCATCTGAGTGCCGATACCATTGTTTATATCGAAGAATTTACACAAGCCGATCATATCGAAACCAACAATATGCAATTTATCCACAGTGATCCCTTTCACCCACGAATCGATATCGGTCTTGCCTTCACGAGTCAATAAGCCATAGGTTCCCATCGACATATGACCGCCGGCAATCGCCCACGCATAGCCTGGGTTACTTTCAGGCTGATAGGCCGCGATCTCCAAACCTTTGACATGGTACGCATAATCCGTTTCCCCTGTTTGCTGCGATAAGCGCATCGAGCCGCAACCCACCTCGGGTAACTGACCCTCACCAGCCTGAATAATCAGTTGGCGGATCTTTTCGTAATCACCAAATTGCGCGCCATTGAGGATCGGCTGATCACTATGGCGTTCGTTATAGGAGAGCACATAGGAGATAGTTACCCCCAATGAAATCGCATCCATGCCGTAATTATCGCTAAGCTGAATTAAACGAGCGGCCTCTCCAGCCTCATGGATACCGATATTGGTGCCGAGTAAGTTGAGGGGTTCATAGTCAAACTTGGCTAAAAACTCACCGCGACCACCATCGGCATTCTTTTCTGAAATATTATTATGGCAAGTAATGCCACAGCGATAACAGGCTTGCGACTCAATAAAATAATCTTTTTCAACCGTCTCACGAAACAGTTTTTCGGGGATATCGTTCCCTTGTGGTCGAAAGTTATTCACCGGTACCGCATGAAAA
>Ga0193954_1000408_pt1 | contig 24905 bp, 37 predicted proteins | sample BB_5_MG_FD_140340 | JGI IMG/M metagenome (GOLD analysis project Ga0193954, IMG submission 140340) | Microbial mat bacterial communities from the Broadkill River, Lewes, Delaware, United States - BB_5_MG | ecosystem: Environmental > Aquatic > Freshwater > River > Microbial mats | place: USA...
TATGCAAAAGAAAAGGAAAAATTTTCGTGCTATAAATTATCTTTTAAATACTCCCTATACTATTATATTAATTATACTTTTTATTATATCCCTATTAATCGGCTTTTTAAACTTTGTATATTTATATATTAATATGTATAGTATTATATTAATTTAAGTTTGGTTACACTATAATTTTAACAGTAAAAGAATATTAAGGAGTTACTATGGTAAAAAACACAGCTATAAATAAGTTGTTTTCAGGAGAGATGGTTAGAGCTACTAATTGGGACAAAGATAAGTACATTGTAGCTAATGAGCAGGGACAGCCTGTAGATAACGAGGGTAAACCTTTTAATGTCATTACAGCTAAAGAAAAGAAGTGGGAGGTATATGTTAAACCTGCACCTGCAACTGCTACAGCTGATAACTCAGAGTTAGTTAAGATGATTGAAGCTCTAACTAACCAAGTTACTGAGCTACAACAAACTATTAATGATAAAGAGGAGAATGTAACTGTTGAACAGGAGATTAACAGCCACGAGGTAGCCGATGAGGTTAGTGAGGTTGTAAGCTCTACTGTAGAACAGGCAATTAAAGATAATCTTCCACAGGAAGAGAAAAGCCATGAAGAGACAATTAAAATCTTTTATGGTGTATCTTCACTTAAAGAGGTTAGAGCACAGTTTAAAGATGAGCTTATCAATTGTAAAGAAAAAAGAGACACTATCAGAGTTGTAGCTAAATACATCCCTTATTGTTGGATGGGAGCTAGAAAAATAAATACAGTTAAGCGATACTATACTGACATGAGAAATGTTATTAAAGATGTTGCTGACCAATGGCAAGATTTAGCTTTAGAGTTATTTAGTATCCCTGCTGAGGTGTACGATAGACTTAATGAAGCTGATAAAAAAAAGGTATTGGAGAAGATCGACACAAAAGAGACTTTTGATGTAACACAAATCAAAAATGTAATTAGTCAATTAAAGCACAATATTGAAACAGTACAATCTCTTGGAGCTAAAGCAACTGAGGAAGATTATAAAAATAACGGTGTACCAATCGCAAAACAACAAAAAGTATCTCAAGCGAGAAGCTATTTATATGCAACATACATCGCATTAGTTACAGGTCGTAGAAATACTGAGATTTTAAAGACCTTAGAGCTAGTAAAAAAGAAAAATGTGTGGTATTACAAGGGACTAAGCAAAAAAGGTTCTGAGGGTGTAGAAATTGAAGCTGTAAGCCTTGATGATGATTTTAACTTCTTAAAAGGTCTTATTGCACAAATTAGAAAAGATGTTGATACTAAAGAGTTATCTCATCAACAGGTTAATTCAAAATACAATCATATTTTTAACAGATCATTTAAAAGAATTACAGGAACTAACTTTACTTTCCATGATGCAAGAGAGATTTATGCTGAGATTGCTTATCTTGACTTTGGAAAAGACAAAGGAACTGAGAGAGAAGAGATTGACTTTAAAAGTGATATTTTAGGGCATGAGATTGATAAAGATAGACTTGTATCAACTGAACATTATATGACTAAAAAAGGGGAGTAGATGAATAAAAAAATAGCAGTTATCACAACAGATGGTGGAGCAGGTAAAACAGCGATTAGTTTCGCTGTAGCTAAAGAGCTTGATTACTATTTAATCTCAAATGATGATAGTGTGATTGAGATGGCATATCCTGATATGGCAAAGATTACAAAGCAACCTAAAGTTATTGATGAGACTATCTATGACTTTGGAGGTTTTGTTGATGCAGGTGTGATTGATATTATCAAACATTGTGATATTGTGATCGTTCCTTGTATTAATGATCTTAACTCAAAGATGAAAGCAATTAAAACAATCCAAGAGCTTTCTAAGTACAACGATAACTTTTTAGTTGTTGCAACTAGAACAGAGAATAAAACAGATTTTAAAGAGGTTAAAGAATCTATTAATGAAGTTTTCAAAGATGTTAAAGTGCTTGGACTTAGAAAAACAAAGCTTTTAAAAAATGCTTTAGAGTTTGGTAACTCTCCGTTAGAGTTAGTAAATGAAAGTAAAACAGTAGCTTGGCAGTCAAGGAACTTTATCCCTGAATACAAAGCAATATTAAAAGAGATCATCAATGATGAGACAGAATATGAAAATCTATTAAAAGAAAAATTAACAGGAGCAGAATAATGGTAAAGGATAAAAAGAAATTAGGAATAAATGCAGTTTTAGAACATGAGCATATCAATACTTTTGAAAATGCAGAGGCTAAAGAACAAGAACACAAACAACTTAAACAGGAGGTGCAAAGTAAAACAGAAACTAAAAAGTCAGGAAGACCTACAGCAGGTAAAAGTAAAGCAACAAATAAAATAGCTTTTGTTGTAGATGATGAACAACTGGAATATTTAGAGAGTTTAACTGATCGTAAAGATAGAACTCCAAATGCAGTTGCTAAAAAATTGTTTCTTGCTAACTATGAAATACATAAAAATGGTAAATAGTGGGATAATTTAAGAAGTGTACAGGTGCTCTAAAAAGAGCTAACCCATACGGACTTTAAAAATACTTTTGGTCGAGCAATTTTTAAAAGTTCCGTATTATATCCTATAAAGGTTTTAATATGGCAAAGATGATTAAAAAAGTTAATAATTGGTTTGAGAGAGCAGATGAGTTTATTTTGTATTTAGGGGAGAAGATATTATGATCCAAGAGAATGATATTAAATCTTATATAGATACAGGGATAGGACTAATTAGAGTATTTAAAGCAGAGGCACTATCTCATATTGAAAAGGTAGAAGTCTCAATCAATGGAACAACACTTAAAGCAGGAGATAAAACAACTCTTGATAATTTCTTTAGTGAAGAGGTTATTTATTTAGGTGTTTACGATGGATATATGCAGTTTCAAGTTGGAAAAGATAATAACCTGTTTGAAAGCTCTATTTATACAAATGAGTTTAAAAAGATTGATGAAAATAGAATATTGACTATTTATCAGCTTGGAACTGCAAGAGATCACTTTTTTAAAGATGGAGTTTGGAAATAATGGAAAATCTAATAAAAGAAAAAGCCCCTGAACTTGTACAGGTGGCAGACCAAGAAGGAATGAATGTAGTTAATTTATTTAACAACATAGCAGGAACTCTAAGAACTGTTAGTATTGAAGATACAGCGAAGATATATGCAGTTAGTGTTGATGTTGTTGAGTTTGTAAAAGAAAATAGTGAGTTTGCACAAAAAGGAGAGACATAAAATGAAAAAACCAACAGAAGAAGAAATAAAGCAAAGAAATGAAGAACAAATTAAAATGGCCACTTTATTTATTAAATCTTTTATGATGAAATCAAATAGGTTTAATAAAAAATATTCAACATATAATTTAAAACACTGTGCAGAAAGAGTTATAAACTCATTAAGAGATACAGGACATTTCTATATTTCAGAAAAGAATTTTAAAACTGCCCTTATAGAACAAAATTATATTACTAAAAAAGATGGTCTATCTGATTATCATATAGTACAATTTAAATGGGATTATAATCATCTCTTTTAGTATGTCTCCGACATTGATGTCGGAGACATACTAATAATTCATAATATACAACTCACAAACTGTCTTTTTTTGCTTGTGAACATTGCTCCCAAGTGTATAATCAAACTTATCACTTTCCACTATTTTATAATCTTTATATAACCCCCTCACAAATTCACAATCGTTGTAAGATAATAGAAACCTACCCTTTAACCCTTTTAAGCTCTTGTGTAGCCTTTTGTGGTCATTTAAATCAAAGGTTTTCTCATTTTTATAATAACTCTCAGTTCCAACATACGGAGGATCACAATAAAAGAATGCATCTTCACGATCATAGTTTGATATTAACTTTTGAAAGTCCATATTTTCAATCGTAACCATTTTTAATCTGTCGGACCATTTAGTAAAATCTTTAAATATGTTTTTTGGCTTTCTACTTTTACAAGCCATTGCAAAGTTATCTCCCTTGCTTCCAAAACTCATCTGTAACTGATAGAAATAAAAACAAGCCCTTTCTACATGGTCACGAGGTTCTATCAATTTATATTTTATATCTGTAAAGATCACTCTACTGATAAACAATTCATTTAAATATTTTTCCAATAATAAAGGATTATCTCTTATGCACCTATGCAGGTTAATAAGATCATTGTTGAAGTCATTTGCAACCTCTCTATATTTTCCATGTGTTGGAACTTCTTTTGCATACAGGACATTTAAAGCCCCTCCAAATACTTCAACATATAAGTTGTGATCATTTGGTATTAAAGAAACAATTTGTTTTGCTAGTTTTGATTTGCCACCTACCCAACCATGTGGTGGTCTTAATTTACTTGTATTAATATTTTCCTCCTATTGTATAATTAAATTATACATTTATTAAATTCTTTTTTGGTATAGTTCCAAAGCTGAGAGTGGGAGGTAGAAGAATCACTCTCGGTCTTGGTTAATCTATTAAGAAATAAACTTTAACCCTCTTTGTATTTCGATACAATCAGATTTAATCGCTGTCACTTGTATAAATGATCCCTCTTTATAAATTACTGTTTCAATCCCATGATCTGCCATAAGATTAACTGTATATTGAAGTTTCATATCTTTGATTGTTCCCTCTGCCTTTTCAGGAACTACTACAGTTTTACCATTCTCAATCTCTTCAATGACACCTGTTTCTATTACTTTTTTCATATTTACCTTTCTTCTATATATCCACAATTTATGTCATGCCACTCTTCCTCATCAAAGTCATGATCAGACAAATACCAATAATAATTGTGTATATCGTTTAGAGTTGTTAATGCATTAGCACACATTAATTCATTATCATGTTCACAATGATAATTATAAGAGTCATAAGCTCGTTCTATTGCTTCATCTAAAGCACTTTGATAACCATTGTAAAACTTTACATTTTCAATATTATCCCCATCAGGATGAGAAGTAGTAACAATACATATTTCACTATTATTGTTTGCTACCAATGAAAGGGATAAAACCATTAAAAAAAGAAATGATCTCATGTTCTCTCAACCCAACCTGCAAAAAATTTCTCTTGTGAGTGGTCATACTCTACTATGTCGTAGTATCTTTTGAATTGTAAGCCATTAAGAACTTTTAATAGTTTTCTATTATCAACTTTTCTTATTGCTTTTAATGTCTTATCCCCTATCCAACCATCAACAAGAAGATCAGGATATAAAGTTTCTACTCTATTTAAAAGATTAAGAGCCACTTGTAAGATTTTACGACCTATATTAATACCCATATTGACACCTGTATCAAACACCTCAATAGCGATAATCTCAGGTAACTTTTCTAAATCTCCCTTTTGTGTATTCCAAAAGTCATTTAAATAAATTTCCCTTGCATCTACTAAAGAAAGAGATTTAATATCAACATTTGGATAAGACCGTTTAGAAATTCCAAACTTAGTCTCCCCACCCTTATCATCAGGATCAAATACATAACCACCCTCATGACCGATTACAGTTTCAAAAGCTTTATAAAACTTATCCATAATCTACCACCAACACACAATTAAAGCTCTTGAGCTTTTGAAGAACTCGCAACTTCTTTTTTTTTGTCTTTTTGTCGCTCCAATTCTTCTTTTACAGTTGTACGAGCTTTATCATAAGTCACTACAACTTTATCAAGAACCTCTAACTTTTCATTCTCAACAGGTAACTCAACATAAACAGTCTTAGCACCTTTATAGATAACCTTTCCTGTCATATATGCTTTTTCACTCATGCACCCACTCATTGCAACAGCCATCATAATACCCATTGCTAAAACTTTTAAAATCTTCATTATTTACCCTTTACTGTGATTTTTACAAACTTCTTAGCTTTTTTAACTTTAGACTTTTTATGTTTTTTCCATACAAAGCCACCACCAAGCCTTACAGCTCTATACATAACTCTTCTTTTAAACCAACCCACCCCTTTGAGCTTTAGAAGCTCCAAGAAGATAAGATCACACTCTTTACGAGGTAAAGCCTCAGACATATATAAAGCATCATGGATGATAGCTCCAAAGATAGTCTGCTCCCCATAAGAAGAGAATATATTTTGAAACACTTTAGGAACACTCGCTCCATCAGTTTCCCAACCACCTGAAACCTCAATTAAATATTTTTTATTTTCATAAGCTACAGGATCAAGCACTAAATAAGCAAACTCTTTATCCTCAACTTTCTCTAAAATGATTTTTCCTCTAAATTCCTGCATACAATTTCCTTTTATTAATTTTGAATTTCCACATCAGTAACCCAACCATCTGACCTAGACCAAGTATGAGTACAACTCTCAACAGAATAAACTCCATCATCTTCACTCTCATAAGTACCTGTAACATTTACCTTTGTACCTGCATATAAAGCTATTCCTCTGTTAGAAAAAGAACCTTGAACCGTTCCCTTGTTTGCTTGAAGTAATTTTGCTTGAGCTTTTATTTTTGCATCTCTATCATCTTTAAAAGCACCCTTAACCTTTAAGCATGGTGTACCATCGCCATAAGTAACGACTAAAAGCTTTCCTTGATCCACATCATGCCAAGAACACTCGCACGATTGATAATATGTTTTAGTGGTATGTTTAATAGATGAGCTTTCGCAATGTTCAATATTGATAGTAGTTTCAGGCAGAGTTTCATCATCTTTATTTACAAAATAAATGATGTCATTTTTTATACTGAATGTTACATTATATTGCTTGGCTATTCTCTCTAAAAAGTTAATGTCAGTTTCATTAGTTTGTAGTAGTGATTTAATAGTAGGATCAAGTGTTTTAAACTTTACACTATGACCAAGCCTTTTAGCCACAATATCCACTATATTAGATAACTTAGTATCTTTATAATTGTTTGATAGTTTTTCCTTTTGTTTCTCATTAAATTCAACACCTGTAGCACTAAAAGACAATGTTTTATTATTGCTCCTAGTAACTGTTTGAGTATGAAATAAACCACATTCTAAACTCTCTTTTAACTCATCATTTACAAATGATTTAAAAGTAAGTTCTAATTTAGTATTTGGTGCAGGTCTTGGAAAGCTTGGAACAACTTTTAAACTTACTTTATCAGACTTGCTTCCTGCACAGTCATTAAAAGATAAACTTAATATATCCTCTATATTTACAAGCTCTCCACCGATCTTAAGTTCAACAGTATCTTTTACCATAATGGCTCTCTTTTCTTAGATACAGTTTCCTGCTCTGTGGCTTGATCTTTGATGATAATAGGAAGTTGTATTGTTGTACCACTTTTTAAGTCCATAGACTTATCAAATAAGTGTTTATTGTGAGCTATAACTGTATTTAGATGTTCTAAGCTTCCATAATGCTTTAAAACAATTAAATCAATTCTATCTCCTGTATTAGACTCATAATTACTGTAATTCATCAAAACTCTCCTCTAAAGAAAGATTGTAAGTTTGTACTGTGAACCTACCATCATCTAAAAAATGCTCCTCAGTAGTATTTAGACTATTTATAACTACATCTAAATCATGCTGTAAGGTAGTGAACCTGATCGGATCACGAGCGATAAGATAATCTTCCAATGGTTTTAATGCATCTGTAGGTTGAACAACCAACACTCCATTAAGTGTGATTTTTCTTTCATATCCCCCACTATCAGTTAAAAGCTTTTGACCCTTTATCGGTGTAAAGCTCCCATGTGTTGCAGTTAAAGATTGAGATATTTTTTTATATTTGTTTTTATCAATATAAAAAGCAAACTCTCCGAGCTTACCCATCTCCATACCATTGGTTAAACTATCTAATGTATCAGCCATTTAAAACCTTTTATAAATCCCTCTTTTTTCTAAGTTAGCCTCACGACTAAGCTCTAAAAGATAAGCTTTTCTTTGCTTATGTATCTTATTATTTGGATAGTACACAGCCCAACCCTGTCTTACTAATTGATAGTTTAAAACCTGAATCCATACAAGCTCTCTATCGTATTTATCTTTACCATACGAGTGATATTTAACTGTTTTCCCTAAATATCTTTTAGAAACAAAATCTTTAGCTTTAAATCCAAGACTAATCACTTTTTTAACTGTATGACTATATTTATCTTTATGCTTTGGATTATTTGGATGGATATTTTTTAAAGTCTCCAATTGTTTGAATACCCTGTGATTAAACTTTGTTTCAAAAGTATCAATTGCAATAAGTCTAGCTTTAAACTTTTTCCCACCTTTTTCCTGTAAAAATAGAGTGTCTCCATCTTCAACATAAACAACCTTTGCTTCATCCCAATTATTGGCAAATAAACCACTAACTAAAAGTAGTACCATTAACATTTTTTTCATTCTTTTTTTCCTTTGTATTGAATTTAAGATGCATCTTCTAAAGATGTATCCATTTCCTCATATTTGATCTCTTTTTGAACTCTGATAAATTTCTCTTTTAAATCCTCATAGTCCACCTTTCCATCTTTAGCCTGTACATTAATAGTTTGAGTGATATTTTGAGTAACTGGCTTATTGTTGTTGGTGCTGTTATTTTGCATAGTGTTTTTATGCTCTGTGATTGTTTGAGCAGTTACATCAGATACAGACTCTAAAGGAACTTTAGGGATACCCACCTCTTTTAGAGAAGAAGTTGTTAAGGTTTTCTTATAGTCCGTATTATTAACAGGTATGTTATTTAAAAGCTTTGGTTTCTTAAGAGTATTTTCTTTTTTATCATCAGAACCCCAACTAAATAAACTTTTAGTTTTAGACCAAAATCCACCCTCTTTTTTATTACCTGCAGTATCGCTTTTTTTATCGTTATCAGATCCAAAACCTAAAAAGCTTTTAACCTTATTTGCAACTGCAAATATCTTTTTAAACTTTTCATCAATCCAATTAAAAACAGATACAAATGGAGATTTAATTGCAGTTACAATATTAGTCCAAATTTGACCTGCTTTATTTTTCAAGTTATCCCAATTTTTATATAAAGCAACACCACCTGCTATAAGTAAAGATATACCACCCACAACTGCAAGAACAGGAAGAGATATAAAACCAATAGCAGTAGCAACTCCACTAGCTACAAGACCAAACCCTGCAAGAGCTACAGAACCAACAATAAAAGCAGAAGCTAAACCAAACACCCATTTAGATGCATTTGGATATTTTGTTGTAAATGCTTCAATACCACCTGCAACAGAAGTTAAACCATTTGTAACCCATCTTATTGTTGGAAGCAGTCCTGTAGTTGCACTAATACTAAGCCCCTCCATTGCAGAGCCTAAAAGTTTAAATTGTCCTGCTGTAGTTTGTAATTGAATACCTGCTATTTTTGAAGCTGATCCTTTATAATTATTTACTACATCTAAATATTTATTTAATGCACCACTTCCACTTTGTTCTATAAGTTTATTAATTCCTGCTGCAGGTTCAGTTCCAAACACTTTTTTAATGAAACCTAATCTATCTCCTGAACCCATATCAGCAGTAGCTTTAGCCACCTCTTTTAGAATAAAAGGCATACTTCTAATATTTCCCTGTGCATCAAGAGCAGAGACTCCTAATTGTTCTAAAGCTTTTCTTGCTCCACCTGTTGGACTAGCAAGTCTTAAGATCATTGATTTAAGAGTAGTACCTGCCATTGATCCTTGAATACCAATATTTCCTAAAAGACCTGCCATTGCAGAAGTTTCTTGTAAGTTCATCCCTGCTGTTTTGGCTACAGGTGCGACATACTTCATTGTATCTCCAAGCATTCTCATATCTACATTCGCAGAAGTGATTGTTTTTGCCAATACATCAGATACATAACTCATTGCACTCATACCATTTATTGTTTGAGCAGGATCAATATTAAAACCACCCATAATATTAGAAGCAATATCACTTGTAGTTGCTAGATCAGTTGCACCTGCAGTTGCAAGAGATAAAAGACCAGGCATTGCAGAAATTGTTTGTTTTGCATTAAACCCTGCCATTGATAAGAACTGCATACCATCAGCAATTTGAGAACTTGACCACTCAGTTGTTTTACCTAAAAATAAAGCTGTTTGATTTAACTGTTTAAACTCTTCATTAGTTGCACCACTTAAAGCTTTAACACGACCCATACTTGCTTCAAATTGAATACTTGCTCTAAATGGTAAAGCTATCATTGTTGCCATTCCTACAGCACCAACAACAGAACCTGCACCAACTGGCTTAGACATAGTTCTTTTTTGAGCATTAGTTCCTGACTTTAAATTCTCAGCAGTTTTTTTAGTCCAAAATGCTACTTGCTTTGCATCTTTCTCAATAGCTGTCATATCTTTTCTAGCTTCTTTTAAAGATGTTCTACTCGTTTTTACATCAAGTCTTATTGGATTAGCTGATATTTTTGCAGTTTGACTTCTAATGTGTCCTAAGTGACCCTGTAACTGTTTTACATTTCTATTTAATGTACCAAACTTAGTAGCTCTTAATAAATCGGCTCTTGTTACTTTTGTAGCATAGGTATGAATACCTTTAACACTTGCTTGAAGAAAGTTTGAACCCTTTATGGCAGGATTCCACACCATATTAAGACTAACAGAACCTAAACCCATAAATACCCCTTTCTTATATATCTCTTTTTAAAGTTCCTTTAGATCTAACATCACTATAAAAAGCGATACTTGAGAACCTCTAAAAAGAAATATAAGAGGCAAGATAACCTGCCTCTTAATTTAAACCACCAATTAGATTGATGGAGTTGTGTTCATAGCTTCAAGTAAGCTATCAGACTCTACAAATTGAACATGGAAACCTGCAGGTGCAGTTCCAACAGTACCATCAGGTAATTTGTAATCTCTAGCTTGGTGCTCTCTAACAGTTAAAGACCCAAGACCTCTTACTTTGATTGACTTACCAGCAACTAATGTAGCAATTGATAAATCTCTTGCTTTGTCAAGCACTCTGTCAATATCAGCTTTTGTGATCTCGTGACCATCTGCTTGTAAAGATGCTTGGATTGCATCAACTGACTCTTTTTGATTAATACTATTAATAGCATTTCCCATAATGTATCCTTTTTGGTTTTTTGTATTTTTTACAGCCAAGCCAACCTATAAATTAATGAATTTACAGGAATATTAACGATGAGCTAAACTCATCCACTCTAACTTTTGCTTGTGTTTCTTGATTGCAACATCAAAATACTCAAGCCACTCTCTAACAGGCATCTTCTTTTGTTCATTGACTGATAAAAAGAAAAACTCTGTTATTAAGCTGTAGGCTTCTAACCTATCAGCTCTATCTCCTCCGAGTCGCACAAAAAAGATTGTTGCACCTCGTTGATCAGCATTGCATCTCCACGACTTAGCTTTTTAGCTTCATCAAGTGTTAAACCACACGATGCACTGATCTCTGCATAAACTGATTGAGATTCCTGCTTTAACAGGTTTTCATCATCTTGACCTGTAAGCTCCTGAACAGTTACAACTGTTACATCTTTCTCAACACCTCTAACTTTAGCTTTAGCTGTCTCTCCAAATGGATAAACTCTGCTTAAAGCCACCTTTTTACTTTCATATTGAATAGTATCTTTTGCCATCACTCAACCTTTTATATTTTTTTATACATTACTGCTAAAATCAGCAGACATTGGAATTCCACCCATAACTAAGTTATAAGGGTGTCTTGTGTAAACAATTGTTGGAATATTATCCACGATCTCAGAGAACATATCCACTCTAATTTCAAATGTTCTTTTAACCTTATCTCCAACCTTTACATCTTGACCCATCTTATGAAGCTGACCCTGTGCTGTAATAACGATTGGTTTGTTTACACCATCCTCATGGATATTCCCTTTTAGAACAAAAGGAAGTCCACCTGCAATATGAGCAATAAACTCAGCACCAAGATTTTCAACTTCTAAAGTCATTTTTGGAACTTTTACAATCCCTGTGCTATCTTCATCTACTGTCTCAAATTCAAACTCAGGAGCTTTTGTGCCATCTCCTGTGTAACCAAATGTGTTTTTACCACCTACTAAAATTGACAGTCCTGTCAAGCTTTGAGCAGGTTGACCTAATCCATTTTTTTGCATAATTCAATCTCCCTTTTAAACTTCTACTGTGTAATATTCACTAGTAGCATAACCTTGAAGAACAATAGTTCTTACACCCACATTGTTTCCTGCTTTATAGTCAAGATACAAGATACCTGCAGAAATATCTGTCGATGTATTTCTATCTGACCACCAAACATCAAATCCAACAGTTGCATTTGCTTTTTTTGATTTAAGCAAGAAAGCTTCAATATCAGCACGAGCTAGATCAAGTACCTCAGTAGTTGGTCTGTGCTTATGTTTAACTAATGCTTTTTGTGACTCTTCATTAATAAGATCAAAGTATCTCATTGTTTCAAGTTTGTTAAATCTCGTGTCATCCGATGGAGTCTCAAAGTTATATAAAATATTCCCCATGATCTCATCATTGATACAAAGACAACCACCTGCATTAGCGATAATATTCACATCACAAGTATCTTCCCCCTCCTCGTAGAAAAGAGGAACTTGACAATCTCCCATATTAAAGATCGTTCTATTTGCATGATCAAAACAAGTTCCAAACTCTCCATGTTTTGCATCCCAATATGCAATATGACCTGCAACAATTGCAGAGTAAGGTTTTAAGATATATGCATCATCAAATACCGACCAAACCTTTCTATAAAAAGGTACAGACAAGTGTCTCTTAGATGCCTGTTCTTTAAGCCATAATAATGCATCAGATACATTTTCATTCTTTGCATTTGCAACTGAGATAGTTTTAGTTCCTGTAACTTGTGAGTTAAGAGCATCAAGCACAGTATCATCATGAGTAAACCATCCACAAATTGGAAGTCTTACTTTTGTAGCATGAACAGTTTTTGCCATCTTCAATCTTGAAAGTGCATCTAAAATCGCTGTTTTGATCTCAGGATCTCCATAAAAGTCAAAATGGTCCTGCTGTGATTGTTCCTCAGTAATTTCAACTAAAGAGATAATAATTGGACTCTTCACATTTTGTAAGTGAATGTCATATAAATCCTCTCTTAAAGTTCCTGCCGACTCTTTAAATACCTCTAAAGCTTCCTCAGCATTACTAAATCTTAAAAGACCTGCTTTACTTGTATCAGCTAACTGATCTTTAATCTCATCACTTACATTTGTTAAAAATGCAGTACCAACAATCCCAATAACAGTTGTACTTGTAATAGCAACTGCTGTAGGGCTAATGTTTTTTACATCTAATACTTTAATTCCACCCATTTTATTAATCCTTTCTAATCAAAATTTGGGAACTCAGGATATACTGCTTCCCTTTGTTCAGCTATTGCGTTTGTACCCTCTTGGATACAAAGATAAGCCCACTCATTTCTAACACCAATTTTCACTAACTTTTCATATAATGGCTTAACTGCATCATCTAAACCTGATACAATCTCAGCAAGTGTTTTCCCACTAAAAAAAGAAGTTACCATTTCAACGATCTTCTTTTCTAATTCAGTCACACCAGTAGCTTTTAACTTAGTTGAAAAGTTAGCTTCCCACTTATCATCTTGTGTTTGTTTAGTTAGTGGGTATTTTGAATAAACATAATCTTCAATAGCTTGTACTTTTTCCTCAGCCTCAGCTTTTATCTTTGTTTTTGTATCTTCTACCCATTTATCTACTTCCCATTTATCAAACTGTGCAGGAACTAAAAGAGTAAAACCATCTTTAATAGCTCCTAAATAATCAACTAAACTTTCTGTTTTATCTTCAATAGAATAAACAGTTTTATTTCTGTTATCTTCTACATATTCCCACTTATCATCATTAAAACAAATTGTAAAACCTTTTTTAGTTTCTAAAGGTTTAATTGTCGTTGCATTTGCAGGAATTAAAAAGCTATCTTTATCAAGTGGATTAACTGCTGCATCACTTGTAGAAAGAAACTCTTTTGTATTTTTGTCATAGTTATATACTTTCATGCTTTACTCCTAATACTTGATGCAATACATCATTGCTATATTTCGTGGTCTAGGTGTACCAAACCAATTTGCAATTGAAGGTAATGATTGTTTTGAATAATGACCACTTGTAGAATCTCCATTTAAGATTATTAAGTCATTTGGTACATCACTTAAATCTGGTGTTTCAAGACCAATCGTTTTTCTATTATTATGTAAGATATTTTGAGTTGTACCATTGTAAGTATCTTGATTATCATTACCTGCAATTAATGAACCTTTTTGATATGTACCAATAATACGACCTGCATCAATACCACGACCACTATCAAAACCTCTTATAAACTCCCCTCTTAAATCAGGAATATTAAAAGTTGTACTTCCATCACCTGCACCGTAAACAGTACCTATTGCATCAAACAAATCACTATAAAGATCTCTTGATAATTCAGCACCATTACACTCTAAAAAACCATCAGGTACTACAGAAGTAGGTACTGTTATAATTGTTGATTTTGGTAAAGCTTTTGTTAAAACTTGCTCTAAATTGTTATTTTCAAGCTTATCAGAATTTAAACTGTGCTTAGAACTCCCACTTTTAACAATATTGATAAGTATATTTTCTGCTTCTGTAATTGTGATATACTCATCTTTTTTAAACACGATTGTTGAAGCATCCCCACTAATAGTAAGTTTTACTTCCTGCTCTCCACCAATACCTGTTACAAATTTAATAGGTTGTGTTGGAACTGTACAAACTATTACATCATCATCAGTTTGTAGTAAAATACCACTATTCCAAGATGTAAAGTTATCCTCTTTTGGGATGATAATAGAAGCTGTTAAAATACCATTAGTATCAAAGAACACACTATGAATATCAGCTGTATAATAAAGCTCTCCATTTTCATCAACCAAACTAAATTTAGTAATATCACTAAATAATTTGTCTTTTAAAAGTTGTATTCCATCTGCATGAGGAACTGCAACTAAACCGTCCATATTACACCTCCTGTGATGTTAAGATTTAAGCTCCCGTTGAAGCTTAGATGGTTTTTTAATTTGATATTTATAACTGCACCCCCACTATTTGATATATTTCCTGCAACTAAAGGATATTTGACATCAAATCCCATGAATTTGCTTCTTACATTCTTAGCAGTTCTAATCAGCCTATTAGAAACAGAAAACAATCTCTCATCATATTTAGTGTCATCATTTCTTACATCTACAGAAACACCAAACTGACCTTTTTTAAATCTCTCTTTATCTTCAAACCACTCTACGAGTTGAGCATTATCAAACAGAACATTAACTGCATCTTCTACAGCTCCAACCGTTCCATTAGCTTTTTTACTAAATGTTTTAAGATATGTTCTAGCTTCACTCTCAGCCATATTGTCAATATTTGCACCTTTGATAATTGCTAAGTGTGGTAAAAGTGAAATATTGCAAGTTAAAGGATCAATTTTTAAATCACTATAATTAACCTGTGAACGACCATCTAAAAGCTCTGCAAATTGTTGATCTTTAAGAGATGTATTTTTTGGAAGCAAACTCATATCTGTGCCTCCCTATATGTAAAGTTAATTGATTTTATTTTGATGATCTGTTTATTTGTTGCAAGTACATCTTTAAACTCACTATTAACTTTATATACACCATCTATATGACACTTTCTTACAAAATCAGACTGTACAAAGTCCTGACCGATAAAAAAAGAATTATTTAAATTTGCTTTGATTGTTGTATCAATCTCTGACTGTTTTAGTAAATCAAACAATTCAATATCAGCAGTAAGATCAACCTCTATAATTTCAGCAGGTAAGATATTTAATTCATCTCCAAGAGGTCGTGTATATTTTGCATTACAATTTTCATAAGCTCTTTGGATCATTGCATCATCTACAATATCAAATGAAGCAATATAAATATTAACTTCTAATGGTTCATTGTCATTTGGGATTGACACATCATCTATACGACTATCTGAGCTATAAACAAAGTATTTATAAGCCTCTTCACTTCCTGCAGTTGAATATTTATCATTAGAAGCAATAATTCTTAATCTGTATCTTTCATCATCTTCTTGATCAGAACCATTATTAAAAATATCAAGCTGTTTAGCTTCAAGTGAAAAAGTAAGCTCTGTCACTATATTTTCAGTTTTAACCTCACTTTGGTAAACATACTCTTCAAGCTCTACTTTTACAAGTGCTGTTAATTCCCCTGCTTTGATGATTACATTATCAGATACAATTGCACTGTATTTATCATCATCACTATTTAAAACTAAACCTTTTGGTATCGTTATATCTGTAGTACCTGCAGTTAAAAGTTTAAACTCAAAGTTAGTGTATGGATATTCCCCTAAGTCTCTAAATACCTTTAGTTCTGCTCCTAGATTGTCTAAATCTGAACCTGTAGCAGTTGTTAAAAGTAACTGTTTGATTGTTTCGTTTTTATCAGCTTGATTGTGTAACTGTCTAAGTGTAAGTACTCTTAACTTTTTCATGTATGGATCAGATTCTAAAGGAAGCCAATCATTACCAAGTATCTCTTTAGCTAAAGCGACATTCTCAGCTAATAATTCATCAAAGCTTTTATTTTCAAACCCTGTAGGCTCTTGTAAAGAAGAAAGTTGATCTAATAAATCTTTATACATCAAAAACCCCTTTTATTGAATAGAATCCAATATATACATTAAAATATATTTTCCCACTACTTGCAGAACTTACATCAACTAAAGCATTTTTATAAGTCAATCTTGGATCATGTTTACAAGCATCTTTCAAACATCTTTTAAAATCAATTATCCATGAACTGTTAAAGCTTCTATGCTTCAATTTATGAGCATCAGTTCCATAATCAGGTTTACCAATCACAGAACCCTTTGGAGTGTTAAATGCATCTATAAAACTATCCTCTGCACTTACTTGATAACCATCCATTCCAAGTGGTAAATTACTACTTAATATTTGTATCATGATGCAACCACCTTATGTGATCCATTTGATGAACCACCACTTACATTTGCTTGAACATCAGAATTAAGATATTTTTGAACAGCTTTTGCAAGTGCCTCAGCTAATTTATCGTTCATGTCAGTTTCTTTGAAACCAACTGCTTTCATTTCATCTTTGATATTTTGTTTTAGTATAGAACTCACATCGTAGCCTTTACAGTAGAACTTCCATTGCTACAAGGTAAACCTGTAAGATTACAGATAGAATCATCAGTTTGTACACCTGTACCACCAAGACCATTATTAATATCTTTACTATCAATATTTACCTGTTTAGCTTTGAGGTTAGAAGTATCACACTCAGCATTTATAATTTTTGCTTTTAGATTTACATTTTTAGCAGTTGTGATCGTGATTTCACATGGAGTATCTAAAGAGATCTCTTTAGTTTTAGTATCATGTATATAAGTAGTACCATCTTCAAACTCTTTATAAAATTTATTTTCATCTACACCTGCAGGAAGTGGAATATCTTTATAAGTAAGGTTTCTATCTACAAAACCATCTTCATTCTCTCCAAAAGGATTAAATACAATAACTTGATCTTTAATTCTTACAGGTATATGCTCCACTAAAGAAAGAGAAGCTTTTGTTTTTACAGGCAACCAATTAGTAACTCTGTTATCTACATTAACCTTTACTTCAAGCTTTTTACCACTTGATAAAGTTGTGTATCTAAACTCAGTTATTAATCCGTACTGTATATTCATTTTTTTACTTTTGTTTTTGAAGTTCTAAAACTAACTGTATATTGCTATGTAGTTGATCCATTCTGTTAGCTACACCGATGTAGCACTCTTTTGTATTTGCTCGTTCAACTTCTAAAGTTTCATTTAAAAGCCCTACAATTTCCTTATGCTGTTTTTGGCTCTCTTGGTACATAACAATAAATTCTTTTTGATTGTCAGCAGTTTTTTTAATTGCCTCTCCAAGCTCTTTATCGCTCTTTTTATCTTTTAAGATGTACCAAACTAGCAGACCTGTAACAATCAATAAAACAACCACCGTAATTCCTAAAACACCATAATCAAAATATGCACTTGCTGTCTCAGATAAAAGTTTATTTGGCACTTGATCCCCTAAAATATTTTTATAATAGATGTATTTTGTCAAAATGGAGATTGATTAATCAATATACTTTTTTGTAAATAGTTTTACGATACAATCGGAGATATCACATCGTTAAAAAAAGCGATAAAGGATCTAAATGAAAACAAGTACAAAATTCTTTTTAGGTGCAGTTGGTTTTTTTGCTGTAATTATGTTAATAATTCCAAGTGAAGAGACAACAGATCAAACACCTGTTAAAAAAGAAATTATCCAAGAACCTGTACAGGATGTAAAATATAATAAAAATGATGGAGCTTTAGTTAAAAGTTTTGCTTATTCATTACAAGCAGGTTTAATGTGTGATGATCTCAAAATGAGACTTGATACAGAGAATAAAATTAAAGATAAAATTGGTACAGATACAAGGCAAGGAACTTACAATAAAGACTATATGCAAGGATTAAATATAGCCCTATCTGATAATGAAAAAGGTTTATTATGTAAGGAAGCTTGGAGTCATTTTGGTTGTAGTGGAGATATTGAAGCAAATCTTTTACAACAAAACCCTATGACAAATCCAAATGCCGAACTATGTCAATATTAAGACTTTAAAATTCTACCCACTACTATTCCCACAATATCTAAGAACTCCTGAGTTTCACTAGACTTTATTGTCTCAGGAGGATAAGCCTTATTACAAGATGATATTATAATATCTCCATTACTTCTAAAAGAAAGATTTTTAACCATTGCTCCGTTTACGGTTGTAATGATATATTTACCATCTGAATAATTATATTTTCCCTCTTCAAGTGGTGCAAACAATACTATGTCACAACAATCAACATAAGGACTCATACTATCTCCTACAACAGTAAGACCTTTTATATCATGATCCTGATAAGCTTTTTTAATTGTATAATTATCTACATACAAATAGTCAACAGTTTCCACCTTTTCAATAATTCCTGCACTTCCTGCACCAACATATCCATCTAATAAACTGATCTTTTTTGTATGCTCCACCATATTAGTAAAATTTGGGATTTCCTTTTCTACTATTTTGCTTATTGCCTCATTACTATCATTAAATAAAAATTGTTCAGGTATGTCTAATATATCAGCAATTGCTCCTATTACTTCAAGTTTTGGATTAGTTCCTTTTTCCCATTTTCCAACATTGTCTTTTGTATAATTGCTACCTATAAGATCATTGATTCTAATAGCTAGTTCACCCTGATTTAATTTCTTTAAAACCCTATATTTTTTTAAATTTATACCAAACATAATAAACCTTTTTTAGTTGTATATGTATAATTATATTATACATTAGTCTTATTATATTCCGTTTTAGCTATGAAATGAATTTAATTATACATAAAGGAGAATTTTATTATACTCATTTCATGAAAAATGAAAATTTTGATATTATCCTAAATATACCAGCAACAGACTTAGCAAAAACGAGTGGAGTAACAAGAGATCAAGCACAAAAATACAAAGCAGGGAAGAGCGTTCCGAGCCTTGCAAGAGCTGTATTACTTGAAGATACTTATAACATTCCTCCAAGATTATGGATACAACTTAAAAACCATGTGGAGAATAATGAAAATGTATAGTACATCAGATATTGCATCTTTTTTAAATACTGATCGACAAAATGTAAATTATTACATTAGAAGAGGTTATTTAGAAGCTGTAATGGTAGATGGAGAATACGAAATTACTCAGCAGTCTTATTTTTCTTTTAGAGATAAATATTATGATACAGACAAAAGAAACTCGAGCAGAGGCATTGCAAAGAAATTATCAGATGAACAGGTGGAACTTCTATCACTAATAATTAACGATACTAAAGATCACAGTATTTCATTTGATGAATTTAAAAACAAATATCAAAATAAATCAGACCTAATCCCCCAAATACAAGAATTTATCATATATAAAAGAGATCATTGTATAAGATATGACAATGATAATAAAGGCTACAGATATGCAAAATTAGCTCAAATGTATGGATTAAAAGAGATAACAATTAAGACAATAGTCAATCAAAATAAAAGGAGTGATTTTTAATTTAGTTTAACATACTGTACTATAATTTGAGTATAGTTTATGTAAGTTTAAGTAAATCGTGTGTATAATTTTTAAAATATAAATCAAACCAAAGGATTTTACATGGGTGGAGATAAATACACAGTACCTGAGAATGAAGCTCTTTTTCCTGTTAAATACAAGAAAAAAAGAGTTAATTACTCAATCAGCGAAGATTTAGTACACGATTTTAATACTTACACAGACAAAGAGAACTTAAATAAGTCAGCTGTAATGGAAACTTTTATGAGAAACTTTTTAATTCAATCAGGAGTTAGAAAGGCATAAAAAAAGGCAGATTTAAAAAATCTACCTAGTTTTTATTTGTAGCTATAAAGCTTGTTTGACTGCTCGTATTATAGCTACTTATAAATTAAACTTAATTTAAAATAGGATAATAATATGAGCGATAATAACGAACCATCTATCGAAGAACTAAAACAATCACTCGACATTTTAAACATTGCAGAACTTTATGGAGAGCTTCAAAAAACAGGAGCTAACTATAAATATAAAGATAACTCAAGTATCGTTATAAATGCAGATAAACAAATATTTAGTGACTTTAATGGAAATATTACAGGTGGAAGTGTACTTGATCTTATCATGTACATGGAAAAGAAGAACCTTGCAGATGGTATAAAGAGATTAAAAGAATTAAATGGTCAGGACACTTACAAAATTGATCCTGCTTTACAAATAAAAAGAAAAGAAGAAGCAAAAGAGAAAAAAGAAGTTGATTTCCAAAAGCTTGGTTTTTTTGGTAAGAATGACTTAAATAATGTTAAGTTTAGAAGACCTGCACAGGTGTTTGATAAAGACAACAATTTAACTCATTATATTGTTAGTACAGAATATCAAAAGCTTTTTGAGACTAAAACATTACCTCTTGATGCAACTGCAAAAATAGATTATCTTCATAAAAATATTTTAGGATACTCAGAACACTTTCAATGTGCTTCAATCATACTAAGAGATGATAAGAATTCAATAGTTGATATTATTGCTTATAGACCTGTAAAACCTGAATCTTATGAAAATTGGTCCGATCCTAAATATATCTATAAAAATTCACATAACAGAGGTCAATTCTTCCTGTACCCTTTTAGAAAAGAGGTTGAATCAATTATGAGTAAGCAAACATCTGATCGTTACTTTATAGTTGGAGAGGGAATTAAAAACGGACTTAATGCTCTTTTATATTCAGTTCCATTTATCACACTTGAAAGCACATCAAATAAAATAGATCAGAGGCTTATTGATTATATTAAAGATTATATAAATAGAGGTTACTCACTTATTACTATGTTTGATGGAGATTTAGCAGGAGCAAAAGCATATTTAAATTTTATTAAATGCTATTATCAAAATACAATAGAGATTATAAATAATTTTATTGCTCAAAAAGAAAATACCCTTTTACCTGATAAATCAAACAAAGATATTGTTTTGTCAAATTATATCAACTTTATAAATGCCAATAGTTTTAATACTAAAAACTTTTTAAATTTCGATAGTGGACTTGATTTTGTGGACTATCTTCAAAGTGAGGATAAGTAAATGAAAAATAATATCACTCAAAAAATACAAGCTATCCAAAAAGAGGCACAACAAAACCTTACAGAGCAAGATGACTTCTTTATGGAAGTACCAAAGTACCTTTCAAGTGTAGAACATATAAGAGAAAAAAATAAACTTCATAATGATGGTAAATCTCAGATTTTACTTGAAGAATTTTATAAGACCAAAGAGTCATTAAATAAGAAAAAAGAAAGTGATCCTGAATATTCAACAGCTGATTTAATGAAAGATTTAAAAGAAGCCTATGTTAAATATGCTAAGAAAAATGCAAAGCTTGACAGAGTGGGAGAAGCAACTGTATTTCTTGATGCATTAAGTGATACTTTTGTAAGGATCATAAGATATAAAAATACAGATAGATCAGGTGTAGAGCATGATAGACTTTTAGCTGATAGAATTACTAAAAATGTATTAAAAGCTTTTATTGATAAAGAGTCTAAAAAGTTAATGGGAACTCTTATCGAACCTGCACAGTTAAATCTAATCATTAGAGAGCTTAATCCATATTACAAAGAATTTGAGCCACTAAAAGATAAATTTTATGGAGAGTTTTTCAATACTTACACTCCACATGGTTTTTTAGATGTTAAAGTTAATAATGTTGTGAACCTTGAAAAGTTTGTAAATGTTACTATGCCAAGAAGATACCCTGCAATTAATGCATTATTGGAAAATATAGCACCTGATAACCAAGAGAGGATATATCTTTTAAATTGGTTCAGTACAATTTTAAATACTTCACTTAAAACAAAAACTGCACCTGTATTAAAAGGTATCCAAAGAACTGGAAAAGGTGTATTTGCAACTAAAATTATTGAGTATGCAATGCATGAGGCAAATTGTTTTATTGCTACAAACTCAAACTTAGCAGATAATTTTAATGGATATTTAGAAGATAAACTATTTATCACATTTGATGAAGTTAAGGGAGATTTTAAAACAGATAAAGATATTGGAAATAAAATTAAACAGATTGTATCTGAGGACAAGTATCAAATCAGAACGATGCACACAAACCCTTATATGATCACTTTACATTGTAACTGTATCTTTTTATCTAATGATGATCTTCCAATTCCTATGGATCAATCAGATGGTAGGTTCACTATCATTGAAACTAAGCCACGAAAACTTATTGATGTAGCTGAGACTGATTTTAAAAAGACTATTGATGAATTTGTGAACTTAATTAAATCAGAAAGAGATCACTTCTTAGTACATCTTAAAATGTGTGAGTATGATAGAAAACTAGCTATGTCAACAGTTGAAAACCAATCTAAAAAAGTTATACAGGATGCAATGGCTACTCATGAAGCTGTACTTAAAACAGCATTTAGAAACCAAGACATTGACACTCTATCAGATATACTTGATGAAGCTATCCAAGACATTATGAATGAAACTCTTGTAAAAAAAGAATATCAAGCTTTTACTCTTGATGATAATACAGGAGACACTTACAATTCAAAAAGACATATTTCTTTTAATCATCCAAATAGAAAAATGAAAGAGATCTTTATTAAAGAGTTTGAAGCAGGTTTCATCTCTAACACTTCTTTAAAGTGGTTCAGCAAAGCTATTGCTCTTGAACACATTTTAAAAGACGATAAAAAGTTTGGTGGCTTTTGGAATAAAGTCCTTTCAGGAGGGACAACTATCAATCTTAAATTTAAAGATACTCTTGAGGTTAAAAATAAAAGACTCAAAGAGAAATTTAGAAAAATTAAACAGCATGAAGAGATCACATCATTTCATTTTGATGGATCAGACTTTATCTTCATGACTACTACTACTGCAGAACAATCTTCATAAAGTGACCTGTTAAGCTTTCTTTAAAGCTACAGGAACACTTAAATTTTTTTTGAACACATCAGGAACACATCAGGAATACATCAGGAATACTATCAGGAACACATAAAAAGCCCTTATTTATGGGAATAGGAACACATAAGCAATTTTTTTGCTTTCCTAAAAACTCACTTCAAACTTTTTTTATAAATACTTTTATTTTATATTATTAAAAACCTTTATTAAGCCCTTATTTATGGGCTTTATAGCCTTTTTAACTATGTATTCCTAACCTATTCCTAACCTATTCCTAATCTATTCCTAATTATATTTTACCTATTCCTAGAGTTTTACCTATTCCTGAAAATTCTATTAGAAAAAGAGTTTCTTTGAAATGCCTGTTAGATTGCTCTGCTATTCAATTGGCAGTTAAATTTATTACCACCACTAGAAAATAAAAAAAGATATTGATTATTCAATCAGAAACCTGCCAAAATAACAAAATTAGATAAAAAAGGTATAACTATGCATAAAATAGATGAAAAGAGCTTCACAGTCATTGCTAATACTTCAAAACAGGCTTTTGATATACTGCTTAGGCTATCAAATTACGATAAAGCCTCTTTTAGCACTTATATGGGTGTTGATATAGAAACATTGGAAGAACCTCCACAATGGGCTTTTAAATACCTCCAAGACCTCATCAATGCAGATTTAATCCACTTGGGCTATATTATGAAAGACACTAAGACTGCAGGTATTATGTTTGATTACAATGAGACTCAAAAAACAATTACACAGCTTGTAGGTCAAAGTCAATTAACAGGAAACCAACCTGTAACGATTAAAAGCTCTATTATCACAGAAGATGGATCAATAAAAGCAAAATATCTAGTGTATGCAGAAGAGATACTGCTAGATTTTATATCAACTGCAACACCTGAATAGTTGTAATATATAACAACTAATTAAGATCAGGCATCGCTAAATAAATCGGTGCTTGAGCTTTCATCCTAAGATATCACACCACCAAATATAACGATACTCTTTTAGTACCATACCAACATATAAAACGATAGTACACTAAAAACATTCTAATTAATAGTTTAATATAAAAATATATAAATATATTACTATCTATATAAATATAATATTATAAAATTTAGATATATACCTTATTTTAGCTTATAACCTATAATTATAATTCTATAATACTATGTATATTAATATATTAAGTTATTCACATTAAGCAAACTTTTATGTGAATAAAATAACCGTTAGTTAAAAAGTTGTTCACACACAAATAACTGTTATGTGAATAACTAACCGTTCATAAGTTCCCTTAATCCCTACTTAATAACCGTTAGTCGTTAATCTTAATGTTCGTTTAAGCTTTACTAACGGTTATTTATATATATATATAAATAACCGTTAGTAA
>Ga0193954_1000411_pt1 | contig 24848 bp, 24 predicted proteins | sample BB_5_MG_FD_140340 | JGI IMG/M metagenome (GOLD analysis project Ga0193954, IMG submission 140340) | Microbial mat bacterial communities from the Broadkill River, Lewes, Delaware, United States - BB_5_MG | ecosystem: Environmental > Aquatic > Freshwater > River > Microbial mats | place: USA...
AGCATGATAACAGGGACCTATAAAATAGAAGATATAGACTCATACCATTCAGTAGAAAGACTGATAGAATTGGGACAGAAATTACCACTTCAAAATCAACTCGAAACCTTTACTGTAGTTGCCAGTCGATCTCACCCTTCCATGGAAACAAGTATGTTTATTGATGCCTTAAGAAAAAAGCATGGAGAAGTTAACACTTTAAGCATAGGCAGCTCTTTAAAATTATGTATGATTGCCGAAGGAAGCGCCAATGTTTATCCGCGTTTTGCCCCAACAATGGAATGGGATATTGCCGCTGGACATGCAATATGCCTTTTTGCTAAAGCAAATGTGATCGATGTTAAAACTGAAAAGCAAATGACCTATAATCGCGAAAACCTCACAAACAACTGGTTCATGGCTTCTACTTAAAGACCAAACACTCTTAATAATTGTTATTTAAAGCAATAAAACACACCATACCCATGGTTTTAACAGAAAACACAGCTAAAAAATGTATTTTAGTCTTTTGATAATTTGTAACACATTTACATTGAAAATAAATAAACATATATTGAAATCCATCCTCAGCATTGCCATTTTTGTCTTCGCATTTTCATTCAATTCAAATGCGCAACGAAACGTAAAAGACTCAATTATCGGCACTCCATGGATTAGCGTGGAATACGGATTAAATTGGACAGGTGGTGATCTCGCAACAAAACACGGTTTAATGAATCAAATTGGTGCATTTGCGGGATACAAAACAAAAAGAAATTGGGTTATTGGCCTTGAAGGAAATTTTATGTTTGGTAACGACATACGAGTTACAGGCATGTTTGACCATTTAATTGACTCCAAAGGCAATATCACAGATATCAATGGTGACATTGCAAAAGTTCAAGTCTTGTCCAGAGGTTTTCATGTAAATGCCGTTGTAGGAAAAATAATTCCCGTATTTAGTCCTAACCAAAATTCTGGAATCTATGTAAATGCAGGGGTTGGTTTTTTGGCCCATAAAATTCGAATCGAGACACAAGATCAAGTTGTACCATCACTAGAGCTCGACTATCGAAAAGGCTACGATCGACTATCTACCGGATTGAATACACATCAATTTCTTGGGTATTCATTTATGGCGAACCAAGGTGCGTTAAACTTCTATGCTGGCTTTTATGCCCAACAAGGATACACCTACAATAAAAGGGACATCTTTTTTGATCAACCTGATGTGCCCGTATCAAAGGAAATGATGATTGACTTACAATATGGATTCAAGGTTGCATGGATGATTCCAATTTATAAAAGAGTACCAAAAGAGTACTACTTTAACTAATGCGCTTTCTCTATAATTTCAGTATTCATGTTTTGGGGTTCGCTATGCGGATTCTCTCTTTGTTCAACCCAAAAGCCAAAGAGTGGGTTGCGGGTAGAAAAAATTTATTGAATAAACTACCGGATTTTAACAATAAAGAAGTTATTTGGTTTCATTGCGCATCGCTCGGTGAATTTGACCAAGGGTTACCATTGATGGAAATCATAAAGCAACATCAACCAGAAGTTTTCTTACTGGTAACGTTTTTCTCTCCATCAGGAATGAGACACCATCACAAGCGTAAGCATCAAGCGGACTTTGTAATGTATCTGCCATTAGACACACCTTCTAATGCAAAAAAATTTATAGGCCATTTCCAACCTTCACAAGCCTTTTTTGTGAAGTATGAATTCTGGTCGAATTATATCATTACAGCTAAACAATACAAAACATCGCTATATAACATCAGCGGAATATTTAGAGAAGACCATCGTTTTTTCAAGTGGTACGGAAGTTTTTTCAGAAGGACACTTAATCAATTTGACTGGTTCTTCGTTCAAAATCAACAATCAAAAGATTTATTGGAATCCATTCAAATATCTCAAGTGACTGTTACAGGCGACAGCAGGTTCGATAAAGTGATTGACAACAAAAAAAATGCAAGTTCAGATGCGGTAATTGAAAAATTTTGCATGGGTAAAAAACCCATTATCATTGGAAGTTCATGGCCAGAGGATGAAAAGCACATCATTCAAACAGTGAACAATTCGGATAAAAAATTCATTATTGCTCCGCACAACATCGACGAATCACATCTAAAAGGAATCACATCTAAATTAACAGCAAACTTCATACGATACACTTCAGCAAGTGACGAAAAAAAGCTAGAACAGTCAAGAGTTCTAATTCTAGATACGATAGGTCAATTGTCCAATGCCTATTCCTATGGCTATATCGCTTATATTGGTGGTGGATTCTCTGGTGCACTTCACAACATACTCGAACCTGCTGTATTCGGGCTTCCCGTAATCTTTGGTCCTAAACACAAGCGCTTCCCGGAAGGCCAAGCATTTATCGATCATGGATTTGGATTCAGTATCCATTCCTCTAAAGATATCGATTCAACATTGGAATTGATTGAGAAGAACTATGACGCAATTCAGATAAAAGAATTGAATTATATACAAGAAAACGCAGGTGCTTCGAAACAGATTTACACCCAAATCACTTCCAACTCAACACCTGGAACTTCGATTTAGCATTCTTCGCATAGTTAATCTGAATTGACCTGATAATCTTTTCAATTTCGCCCCACTTTCTTGTTTTATTCGGCAAAATTGCAATCACTTCACGTGCAGGAATATCTCCGGTTTCACTTGTGATTGTTTTATAGCGATCATCCCCTTCTTGAATGTAATTTTCTGGCACTAATGTGTAACCACCGTGAATCTCGACCATGCGTTGTAAAAGATCAATATTTCCACCTTCGTAATCCCAATCATCTAAATTATTTCCCGATTCCAACTCACAAAAATGCATCATTTGAGTACGCAAACAGTTTCCTGAAGTCAACAACCAAGGGTGTGCATTAGAAAGCTCATTCAAAGCTATCAATTGTTTAGATTCATTGGGCAAGTATGCTTTTATCTCTTCTTGAAATAACGGAATTGTTCTCAATCTCGAATCGAAATGAGGTCCTGCTAAAATGGCCAAATCTATTTTTTTATCAGCCATTGCAAGAATAATATCATCTGTTTTCATCTCTTCAATAATCAAATGCATATGATTCAACTCTGACTTCCACTTCCCATACATTTGAGGTAAGATATACCCCGCAACTGTAGGGATAATTGCAATACGAATCTCCTCTTTAAACGTTCCTTTATTCTTCGCTACGAGATCAACAATACGGCTGTTCTCAATTAATACATCACGAATAATATCTACAAGTTCTTTTCCGAATGCGGTTAAGGCCAGTGGAGAACGCGAACGATCAAAAACACTTTGGCCAAGTACCTCTTCTGCTTTTTTCACTTGCATGGACAATGTAGGTTGAGTCACATGACAAACCTCACTTGCTCGCTGAAAATGAAGCTCTTCTGAAAGCGTCAAAATATACTCCATTTGTTGAATAGAAATCATATAGAAAACATTGATTGAGATATAAATATAATCAATTACTTCTATAAGTAACATATCCGTATATTTGAAGTATAAAAATCAAGGTTATGAAAAACGAAACATATATTACAAAGCTAAACGAGCTATTATCAACGTATCAATTGCATTATCAAAATTTAAGATCTTTACATTGGAACATTAAAGGGCAATCATTTTTTGAACTTCATCTAAAATATGAAGAGCTTTATACAAGATCGCAGGTGATTATAGATGAAATTGCCGAGCGTATATTATCAATTGGAGAAACTCCAACATCGCGATGGAGTGATTACTTAAAGACTTCTAAAATAGCTGAGAATCCAATTATACACGATGGTAAAACTGGTGTGAATTACATCTTTGAAGCGCAAAAAACAATTTTGGTTTTAGAACGAGAGCTTTTAGAAATGTCGGGAGACTTGAATGATGAAGGAACCAATTCTTTAATGAGTGACTTTATTGGAGAAAAAGAAAAAACAAATTGGATGTTCAAATCATGGCTTCAACAATAACATATTTATTAAATTTGATAAAACAATAATTAAAAACAACAAACAAAAAATATAATGGGAGTATTAGTAGGAAAAAAAGCGCCATCATTTAAGGCCGCTGCAGTAGTTAACGGAGGAGAAATTGTTGAAGATTTTTCTTTAGATCAATATCTTGGTAAAAACCATGTTTTGTTCTTCTTTTACCCAAAAGATTTCACTTTCGTATGTCCATCTGAGCTACATGCATTCCAAGCAAAATTAGGTGAATTCGAAGCTAGAGGAGTTAAAGTTGTTGCAGCTTCAACAGATACTGAAGAATCTCACTGGGGATGGTTACAAGTTCCTAAGGAAAAAGGTGGTATCGAAGGTGTAAAATACCCAATCGTTGCGGATACTTCTAAGACAATTTCTGATGCTTTTGGAGTATTGGCAGGAGATTACGATTACGATATGGAAGGAAACATGGTTGCTAACGGACCAATGATTGCATACAGAGGTTTATTCTTAATTGATAAAGAAGGAACAGTAATGCACGAATTAATTAACATGTTTCCACTTGGAAGAAATGTTGACGAAGCGCTAAGAATGGTAGATGCTTTACAGTTTTTCGAAGAGAATGGTGAAGTTTGCCCAGCTAACTGGCATAAAGGTGACGAAGGAATGACTGCTTCATTTGATGGAGTTGCTGATTACTTAGGAAAGCACTAAAAGTTCAAAAGAATATTTAAGCCGCTCATTAACTGAGCGGCTTTTTTTATGCTCTATATTTTATACTTTTATCTCATGAGAATTATACTTCCCATATTCTGTTTGATCTTAGTCTCTTGCTCCAAAGATAAAGTTCCTGATATATTGGAAAATATTGTACATGTATCTCATTCGAGACTGACAGATAACAGTGAGATTAATGCAAAAGCCACAAGTATCGACTATTCTAAATTTGACCTAACCATATTGGGTGGTGATATGGCTTACCTGAGTTCATACGACATTCAAACAATGAGTTTTCTCGACAATATATTTGATCTCTCTGCGAATACGACACTTTGGACGCTAGGTAATCATGATTATTCTGATACGAGTTTGGTTCGTGATTATACGGATCGCAACAATTTCTACAGCTATCATCAAAATGGTATAACTTACCTTGTACTAGACACACAAATGGATACATGTAATATTGTAAATGCTCAACTGGAACTTGTCCAATCTGTAACAGACACCATTTCTGCATCCTCTCATTTAGTGGTTTTGACACACAAATTAATTTGGATGGTTAATCACCCTACACTGCACGACCAAATTCCATTCATATCCAATGGTCATTATGAACCATACAGTTATTCCTTACACGACAACAACTTTTATCAAGACATTTACCCCAAATTGATTGATGTTAGAAATCGAGGAATTGAAGTTATATGCTTAGCGGGTGATTTAGGACTGTTTGCAAATGAATTTGAATTCACCACGCAAGATGATATACATTATATTGCCTCTGGATTGAATGACGCTTCAACTTCAGATCGATATTTAATCCTAGAACACAACATTACTCAAAGAACCCTCAGTTGGCGCTATAAAAAATAGAGTTACTCCTCAATAAAATCCAAATCTTTGTTGTGCGTTTCTTCCATGGTTAATGTTGAATATATAGCCAAAGTAAATGAGATTACACCTACAACAACTGCAGCGATTAGAACACCATTATTCGAATTATCGAAAACATCTCCCTTCACGTAGTTAAATAAAATCACCATAAGTGGTAAACTGCCTCGCACCATATTCGGAATTGTTGTAGCAGCAGTAGATCGAATATTTGTCCCAAACTGTTCTGCCCCAACCGTAACAAACATAGCCCAATATCCTGTACCTAATCCTAACCAAGCCATAAAGAAATAATACATATTTACCGTATTCGGAACACCTGCAACTAGCAAGACAACACCTACCAGGGTGAACATTAACATCCAAAAAATGGCCATTTTTCGGGAATGTAATATATGACTCAAAAAACCACTAGCAAAATCACCAGCAGAAATCCCAATATACGCCCACATGATACACGCCCCAGGATCAATCTCTCCAGGAATACCTAGTGGCTCTGCGAATTGATTACCAAAAAACGCAAATATTCCAATACAAAACCACGTTGGAAGTCCAATCGCGATACACTTAATGTAGCGCACAAATCGATCATAATTTGTAAAAAACGATATAAAACTTCCCTTCTTCACATTGGAATTAGACTCCAAATCTTTGTAAATACCCGACTCCACCACACCGACACGTAAAAGCAACAGTGCTAATCCCAATCCTCCCCCAATAAAATAAGTCATTGTCCAATCTCCCGAAAAACCCACAGTTAATTTAGCAACTACGGCACCTAACAAACCAAAACCAGCCACTAACGAAGTACCTATCGCTCGCAATTCTTTTGGCAATGATTCAGAAACCAAAGTTATGCCTGCTCCCAACTCTCCAGCCAATCCAACTCCCGCAATAAACCGCAAAATACAATACAAGGTTGTTGTATCCATAAATTGCATTTGAGGCAAGAAACCACAAGCGATATTTGCCAACGAATAAACCAAAATGGAACCAAAAAGCACGGACAGTCTTCCTTTTTTATCACCAAAAACGCCCCATAGAATTCCTCCTAATAATAATCCAAACATTTGCCAATTTAGAATCAATGATCCCGCGTGATCGATGTCCAAGCCTAAATCTTCCAAGCTTTCTACTCGGACGATTCCAAACAAGGTTAAATCATAGATATCAACAAAATATCCAAGTGCGGCAACAATAACAGGTAAACTAAAGAGGTATTTCAGTTTTTTTCGTGTAGTAAGTGTATTCATACCTACGAAAATATAAAAGAAATTGAGAACGGATTAAATCCTAAATTCTATCTTCGTTTTATGTATTCTGACGAATTTTTCATGGAACGGTGCATCCAACTTGCCCAATTAGGCAAAGGAAAAGTGGCTCCAAACCCTCTAGTTGGCGCAGTAATTGTCCATCAGAATAAAATAATTGGCGAAGGATATCATGAAAAGTATGGTTTTGCTCATGCCGAAGTAAATGCTGTTAACAGTGTTAAAGACCCCTCTTTACTGAAAGAATCAACCATTTATGTTTCCTTAGAGCCTTGTGCGCATTATGGAAAAACACCTCCTTGTGCCTTACTCTTAACTCAAATTGAAATTAAGCGCGTTGTAATTGGAAGTTTTGATACTTTTTCAGAAGTCAACGGAAAAGGTATTGAAATATTGAAAGAAAAAGGTATTGAGGTCAAACTAGGTGTCCTAGAACAAGAATGCCGTGCTTTAAACAAACACTTTTTTACATTTCATGAATTACAACGTCCATATATTTTGCTTAAATGGGCAGAATCAAAAGATGGTTTTTTAGATAAAAATGGAAAACAACATTGGATTTCAGCTCCGGAAACACAAGCATTGGTACACAAAAGAAGAAGTGAATACCAAGGAATACTTGTGGGCCGGAAAACAATTGAAAACGACAATCCAAGCCTGACTGTGCGTGCGTTTCAAGGGGGAAATCCCATTCGTATTGTAATAGATTCAGAATTGCGTCTCGAAATGACTTCAACCATTTTCAATGATGAAGCACCAACAATTATTCTAAATAAAATAAAAGAATCCCATGAAGGAAATATCAAGTGGGTTAAACTCGAAATAATTAAGCCAAAATCAATAGTGGCAGCGCTGTACAAATTAGACATACAATCTGTACTTATCGAAGGAGGAAAAACGACACTTCAATCGTTTATTGATGCCAACATCTGGGATGAAGCCATGGTAATCCAAGGGAAATCAATCCTTAATAATGGTACAGAATCACCAGAAATAAAAATAAAACCATTTGAAGAAATGCTCTTTTTTGGTGATCGTATTTTAACCTATTACAACGCATGATTCCATTAATACTATCCATTTTTAGCTCCACGATCATCTTCGTTATATTCAAATACTTTAAAAAATTTGAGATCGACACCTTTCAAGCAATTGTTTTCAATTACTTCACTGCTGCAATAATCGGGTTTGGTCTTTATGGATATGAATGGCAACAAGACACATTGGTAAACATACAATGGCTCCCATACGCCTTTTTATGTGCCTTTCTTTTTATTGGATTGTTTTTCGTGATGGGAAAAAGCTCACAGGTGAATGGCGTAGCTTCTACATCGATTGCTGTAAAAATGAGCATGGCCATTTCGCTTATCTTGATGATGATTGGCTATTCTGAAGACCTTTCGATGTTGAAAGCATTAGGAATTATATTGGCATTTACTGGAGTATTTCTGGTTTCATCAACGGATAAAAAGGAAAAAACGACCAATGGAGCTGCTTGGATGTTGCTCTTATTATTTATAGGTAGTGGCGCACTTGACTTCACATTAAACTACATTCAGAAAAGCGTTTTAGGCACGATGACACCGTCAATTTTTACGGCAATCGGATTGGGTTCTGCGGGAGTTTTAGGAAGTATCATTTTAATAATTCGATTGGTGCAACACAAAACACAGATTCAATTAAAAAATGTTCTCGCCGGAATTGTTCTCGGAATTCCAAACTACTTTTCAATCTACCTTTTATTGTTATCATATCGAACAACAGGCTGGAGTGATTCAACGGTATTGGCAATAACGAATGTATCCGTAGTACTTTGTTCAGCCATCATTGGATTCATTGTATTTAAAGAAACAAAAACGTCAAAAAAAATAATAGGTTTGATTGCTGCTATTTTAGCCATCACAACTTTGTATATTGCAAACTGATATTAAAAACTACATCAAATGATCATTCATCCACTTAACACAGGTAATTTTAAATTAGACGGAGGCGCAATGTTTGGCGTTGTTCCAAAATCACTTTGGGAAAGAACAAATCCAGCGGATTCAATGAACATGTGTGATTGGTCGATGAGAACACTATTGATTGAAGATGGTGACCGATTAATTTTGGTAGACACTGGAATTGGAGACAAACAATCCGAAAAATTCTTTTCTCATTACTATTTATCCGATGAAAACAGTTTAGAACCAAACTTAAAGAAATTGGGTTTTTCAGTTGATGATGTAACTGATGTATTCTTAACACATTTACATTTTGACCATTGTGGTGGTGCAATTAAATGGAACAAAGATAGAACAGGATTTGAACCCGTTTTCAAAAATGCAACATACTGGAGTACTGAGAAGCATTGGAAATGGGCAACAGAACCAAACGCACGAGAGAAAGCATCATTTTTAAAAGAAAATATCCTACCTATTCAAGAAAGTGGTCAATTAAAATTTGTTGATCGAGAAGGCGATTTTACTAAAAACGTATTTAATAATTTTGATGTATTATTTGTAGATGGTCACACAGAAAGCATGATGATTCCGCACATTCACTACAAAGATCAAACACTTGTTTTCATGGCAGATTTACTTCCAAGCGTAGGTCATTTACCACTTCCATACGTGATGGGTTATGATACGCGGCCGTTGATAACCTTAACTGAAAAAGAAAAGTTTCTTAAAACAGCTGAAGAGAACAATTACATACTATTCTTAGAGCATGATTATGTAAATGAATGCTGTACATTAAAAAACACTGAAAAAGGAGTACGATTAAAAGACACCTTTAACTTTTCAGAGTTATTTTGATTTTTTGTATCTTCAAATCTGCTAAAAACCTAACATCATGGACAAATATCTATTAGAAATACTAAAAGACGTAAACACAATTATCATCCCTGGACTTGGCGCCCTCACAATTACTAATGCCGATAAAGGAGAGATTATGTTCATGTCGTATCTAAAACATGATGATGGTAAATTAACTTCGTACATTGCAGAGAAGGAAGGCATGGATGAGAATGAAGCCAAAAATTTGGTCGCTAAATACGTTCGTGAAATTCAAATTGAACTCGATAAAGGCGAATCGTATGACATGTATCAATTTGGTTCCTTTTACAAAAATGATGGCGAAATCGACTTTAAAAGTTGGGCACAAATGAATCAAGCTACGAATGAAGAAGTAGTGAAACCTGTTACATCACCAAAAAAACCTGAAGTTAAAAAAGAAGAAGAAATAAAAGCAGATGACAACATTCTCATCCCTACTCCACCAAAAGAAGATATTCCTGAGGTAAAAAAAGAAGAGCCAAAAGTAGTCATCCCACCAATCGAGGTTAAACAAGAAACTGTTACTCCTCCAGTAAAACCAACTATTAAAAAAGAACCATTAAAAGAAAACGTTTATGTTGCTCCTGGTACTGAAAATAAAGAATTGAATATTCTTGAGAAAGAAGAACGCGTAGCAACAGCAGCAAAACTCGAAAAACTTCGTCAAGAACAAGAAGATAAAAACAAAAAGAAAAAACGTGGGATTGGTTTTTACATCCTCTTGGCAATGATCGCTTTATTACTTGGTGGAGGAACTATATTCGGAATCAATTACGATACTTACAAACAACACATTCCTTTCCTAGCGGATAAGAACGAGCAACCTGAAGAAGAAGTTAATCACCTTGAAGAGATGGAAGAAATTTTAAATGGTGAAATCACTGAAACTGAAAACGACCCGGAAGAAGAGCAAACCTCTGAAGAAGAAATAGCTACCGAAGGTTCTGAAGAAATCGTTGAAGAAGTAATTGAAGATCCCGTTGTTGAAGAAAATCCAATTGTAAATTCAAATAACGGAAACGACCTACCTTTCCATATCATTGCAGGGGCATTTTCATCAGAAGCTAACGCTAATCGTCTTGGTGACAAACTAAGAAATGAAGGGTATTCTGTTAAAGTTGGTAAAGGTCGAGGAATGAATTTAGTCAGCATAAAGTCATTTGAAACAAGAGCACAAGCACAAGCAGCATTAACTGATTTAAAATCAGTTGCTCCAAACGGATGGGTTTACGAATGGAAATAAAAATTAAATCGTACAATTTGTAGGAGCACGTGGGCGACCTCTTCCTCTATTCCGGCGATTGTTTTCCCTATGTCTATCACGACACTTAGGATGGTATTGAATTGGCACTTTCAGGTAAACATAAATATCGGCACCATAAATATCCGATTTCGCAATCCAATTAATTAGCTTATCTGTCCCCAAAGTTAATGGTCCTACGCGAAGGCTTGCTCCTAATTGTGGATGTTGATACTCGTAAAGACTAAACGGTAAGGCAAAATCAAACCAATACGACTCGTATCGCGGGGTTATAGACAGACTATTCGCATGGCGCAATCCAAACTTCTTTCTTCCAGGAGGAATACCTTGCACAACGGTAGCGTTTACATAAACCTTCGACTGCCATAAATTATAATCAAACTGACCAGAAACAAATGTTGGCAATCGCACCTTATCGGTACGTTTAACACGTCCATCATCAATGTTAGTTTCTTGTTCTGAAAAAACACCTGTCGGATTCTCTTCATCCACTTCAGTATCGCTATAATTTAACCACGAATAATCACTAAAACTATACCCAGCAAAACCATACGTTGAGTTATCGAACTTAATCGACCCAATGTCAATAATCGAAACACCAATTTTATACTTGTAGTCAATATCATTACAACCATACTTCGCCGTGTTAGGCAAATAATACTGTACATTCGACAACATATGCTGGAAAGTAAACCCAATATCAAACCCAACTCCACTTTTCGTGTTGAAGGTGGCTTTATTGGTATACATAGCATCTGCGTTTAAAAGCGCTACATCTGTAATCGAATCGTTATCAACATTAAAATCAAATTCATAGATATTAGCTGCTGCCCCTGCGATAGAAAATAACTTAGAAACTGATATACCTCCCATAAACATGTTTCGTCTTCGCTTTAAGAAAGTATAGGCATACGTCAATTTCACTTCACCAAAATGTATTGATGCAACTTTCAAATTATTTATTGAATAATCAATATCATGTTGCGCTGTGTATTCTGGAACGCCATTTTCAATAAATTGAGCCGCAAATTTTGGGACCTTCCGAACCCCAGTATAACTTCTTGCCCCTAACGATAAGCCCAGCCCATGATTCCCTTGACTCCAAACCACACTTGGTGCTGCAATAAAATTCTTATTGTATGCGTGGTAACTATTTCGATTCTGATTATAACCAACATCATCATCTGTCAAAGTTGAAGTTTCGTTGACTCCATCTCTCAATTCAGAGAACAAATTTTTCTTTTTAAGATGTACGAGGTTGTTATTCAGGTAAGCCCCGGCTCCAACAACATTAACATCCAACCAAACTTTGGCATCTAAAATGCTCGACGGATTAATATAAAGGCTGTTCGTAGGTGTAAAGTTACTGTGCAAGGCTCCAAATGAGTTCTGTGCCTTCAAACCAAATTGAAAACAAATCAAAACCAACAATACACCAAACGCCCTATTCATTCAACTTATAACTTCTGTACTAAATCAATTAAACGATTTGAATAACCAGCCTCATTATCATACCAGCCAACAACCTTAACCATATTACCAATAACACTTGTAAGGAGAGAATCGAACACACAACTGTTCGGATTTCCAATAATATCGACGGAAACAATCGGATCTTCGGTATACGCTAAAATCCCTTTCAAATCATTCTCAGCTGCCTTTTTCATTGCTTCGTTAATCTGTGATTCTGTAGGCGGATTCTTAACAACAAATGTCAAATCGGTCATTGAGCCGTCGGGAACTGGCACACGAATGCCACAGCCTCCCATATGCCCTTCTAATTCTGGGAATATTTTCGACAATGCCTTAGCTGCACCAGTTGTTGTTGGTACTATTGATTCTGCCGCTGCTCGTGCTCTTCTTAAATCTCTGTGAGGTGCATCATGCAAACGTTGATCTGAAGTATAACTATGAACCGTAGTGATAAATGCACTTTCAATTTCGCAAAGTTCCTTCATAACCTTCACCATTGGCGCTGCTGAATTTGTAGTACATGAAGCATTTGAAACAATTAAGTCTGTATCTAATAACAACTCATCATTAACTCCTAAAACAACTGTTCTTGTATCCGAATCCTTAGCTGGAGCAGACAAAACAACTTTTTTTGCACCTCCAACTAAATGTTTAGAGGCAAGCTCTTTTGTTCTAAAAATCCCTGTCGATTCCAATACGATCTCAACGCCATAATCTGACCATTTAATCTCTTCCGGATTTCGAATTGATACAAAGTGAATCTCTTTACCATTCTCAAATACAATTTTGTTGCCATCGATATGAAAATTATGGCTTAACCTACGATGAACACTATCGTATTTAAACAAATGGGCTAACGTATGAATGTCTGCCAAATCATTTACTACCGCAACGTCAACATTTGGATTGTCCAAAGACATGCGAGTGAAATATCTACCTATACGGCCAAAACCGTTAACACCTATTTTTTTCATCTAATTCGAGTTGTATTTATGTAAAAGTAACGATGTCTATAATATAGCAAACAATTGGGCATAAAAAAAGGGCAATTAAAAAATTGCCCTTTTTGATAACTCGTGAAATTCTTATCGAACCACTTCGATAAATCCATGTTTTTGAAGTTCTTCTCCACCTTCAACCATTGCATCAATGATATAAAAATAAGTTCCTTCCTCTACAAAAAGACCTCCTTTATTTCTTCCATCCCAATAACAAATACCTGAAGAATTGTTGCATTCATAAACAACGTTCCCCCATCTATTTGTGATTATCAGATTAAACTCTGTTAACCCTTCTGCTTTCACGTACCAAAGTGAATTTTGAGACCCTTCAGCCAACGACAGAACATTTGGAGCATCAATATCACATAATTTATACTCAATATTAACTGTATCCTGTTTCGTATGACAGACATTACTCATTGTCACAATATACATACCTGGACTATCAATATTTATTGTCGGTCCTGTTGTTCCAGTATTCCAAGTGAAATTTGTAGAATATGAATTATAATTTGGAGCTGTCAATTCATACACCACACCATTACATAACACTGTATCTGACAAATATGTATAAGGATAAGGTGGGAAGTCAATCTCTGCTGTAACAGAAGTATTACAAGCATTATCCGTATACGTTATTGTATACACACCTGGTGTTGAAGTAAAAATCCCTGGATTTTCAACACTATCTGAAGGCGAAAATGTTATCGACGTATCAGCTGCAGACCAAACTCCACCATCGTAAGATTGAGTTCCATTGACGAAATAACCTAAATCACAACCGATTGTATCGCTAAAAATGGTTGGTTGAGGCAACGCATACAACGCAACCGTAGTATCATAATCACAACCGAAATCATCAGTAATTTCATACACATAATAGGTGTACCCAGGTGTATCAGGTTGAACAACTAATAAAGTATCATTTTGACCTGAAACGATTGTTGGGTGATTCTGCCAATCTTCAGTTACGATTGTATTTTGATACCCTGTATTTCCAGGGAAAAACGAAGGGTCAAAATAAAGTCCCCATTCAAATATCCAACCATCATCTGTCCCCAAATTATCTTGAACAATTATAGTCCATTGACCATTAACCGGGCAACCGGCAAAACCAGCAAAAGATGATTCTGGTTCGTAAACTGACGAAGGATCTATTGAATTCCCCGCTGACAAATCAGTCGGCTGAGTTGGTGGGTTTGCAGGGATAAAAGAAACTGGAACTGTATTTCCAAGGTTAGCCGTCATTGATCCTGGAATTGTATTAAAAGCTGAACTAAAACAATATTCCCAACCTATTCCGGCTCCACCACCTCCACCATCATCGAAAGGGTGCCCTAAAAAAGTATTACCACCACTAGTTCCTCCAGGAATAAACCCGGGACTATAAGAATTAACTAAGGGAATTTGAGTACCATTCGGACATTCAAGAGCAATTTCTAAATCTCCCAAATAAGAATGCTCCATTGTGATACATACCTGATTTAAATCTTGTGCTGTCGCTATTGTCGAACCAGAAGGAAAACCCGAAATATCAATTGGAGCTTGATACTGAGCACCTGATCCATCAGGTAGATAAGTCAACCCTGCAAAAGAACCACCCAATTGAAAGGTTCCACCAGGAATACTAACCCCAACCGTATCTGTGGCTGTAACACCTCCAACTAAATTTGTATTTTGACCGAGACAAACAGTATCTTCAACAGGACCAGTCCCTGTGAAATTTGGTAATTGAGAAACTCTAACTTTACATAAGATTCTTTCTATCTGAGGAAAATTATCTGTAATTTTTAAATCGACCAAGAATCCATTTCTACTTGGAGGAGTAAACCAAATAGAATCATTATCTGGATATGTCCCTCCATCACTCACGTTCCAATCATATGTAACATTATCTATAGTTTGAGAATATCCATAACCTGTCGTTTCAAAAGAATAAGGAAAATCAGGATTCGTAACAAAAAGTATACTGTCACCAAAACAAACATCAACAAAACCTGTATCTAACGGATTAAGAGCATTTGCCCCTACACCATTAATAAATGCCTCTAAATGTGGCGTAAATGGTTGATTTATATTACCACACTGAACATTTGCGTTCCACCCAGTACCTTCATTTGCTCCATCAGAGATAAAAACGACAGTTAAACATCCACTTGGATTATTCCATGTTGCTGTGTATGCAAAACCATTAGGGTCTGTGTCTGAATTATGAGCTCCTAATAATGGAGCCCCAGTTGTAGGACCATCATAAACATAAACAGAATCTGAACCATGAACATCAAATTCATATCCTGCATTAATTGCAAATGTTAATGTCATTTTTGTACCAAGAGTTAAATCAGGACAAAATACTGTTGTATCATTAAAATTCGCACTATAGTTACTTGCTCCACCATCATCAAAAAAGTTATTCGCAGCAACACCAAATGTACTACAATCAGCAGGGTTGTTCTCTGGAAATCCAGGATCTCCCATAGTTACGTTTTGACTGTAAGTTATACTGGAAAACGATAAAAGACTAACAAAAGTCAATGCTATATTAAATATCTTCTTCATCTGAGTTACTTGTTTTCGTGATTTAAAACTAATCTAGATTTAACTACTAAAAGTTTGTCCTGACCTACTACTTTAAAATATTGATTCTCATTTTTGATTGTCAATCCTAACGCAACAAAATCCAACTCACTTCCAGAAATATCTATTGATTCGAATTCAGTATCTTTTCCCTTCGGAAAATCAGTCAAATAAACAGCATTATCCAGTGCATAAACCAAAAGCCTATACTCTTGTTGGTTGTTATTATACATTTCAGTTAGTTCTTCTGGCGCATATCGATCGAGTAACCGTGAATCAAGCTCTTGGGAAAAGCTTAGGAATGAGCAAAACACGCCCATCAAAAGAGTAGTAAATATTTTCATAATTAAGGTTTAATTTAATTCATCAATTTAAAGACGAAAAACAACGCACTAAAGTTGTATTCAAATTGATCAATTCTTGTGTGAGTTTTATAACATGTAAATTTTAGCTTGTTAAAAATACAATAAAACATTAAAACCTCAAGGAGTCATTTTACACTATTCTAGTCATCCTAATTTGCAGATGTTGGATTAATGCAAATGAAAAAAGTTACTAAACCGTTATACATACAAAGTAACCTAGACCAAATTATACGTTCTTTAATTGTGTATAAATCCTTTAAATTGATGATAAACAAATCAAAAAACGGTCAATCTTTTGAATAATTAAACTTAATTTTGTTTCACTATTAAAAGCATTTACAATACAGCAAATATGGAAACGCAAGAATTAAAGAATATAGCATCACAAGTAAGGAGAGACATCGTCAGAATGGTATCTGCAGTTAGTTCTGGTCACCCAGGAGGATCTCTTGGTTGTGCTGACTTTTTAACTGTGCTTTACTTTGACAAAATGAATCACAACCCTAGTAACTTTACTATGGATGCGGTTAATGAAGATGTCTTCTACCTATCAAATGGTCATATCTCTCCTGTTTGGTATAGCGTTCTTGCTCGCTCTGGATACTTCCCGGTATCTGACTTAAGTGGTTTTAGAATCATGGGAAGCAAATTACAAGGTCACCCATCTACAGATAAAGGTTTACCTGGTGTTCGTATGGCTTCTGGGTCTTTAGGTCAAGGGTTATCTTGTGCATTAGGTACAGCAGAAACAAAGAAATTGAATGGTGACAACAGTATCGTTTATACACTTCATGGAGATGGTGAACTTCAAGAAGGTCAAATTTGGGAAGCTGCTATGTACGCTGCCGGTAAAAACATAGATAATGTAATCGCAACAGTTGATTACAATGGCCGTCAGATTGATGGAGATTGTGACGACGTTCTTCCATTAGGGAACCTTTCTCAAAAGTGGCAAGCTTTTGGATGGGAAGTACTTAAAATGGACGGACATAACATCGATGAAATTAAATCTACGATGGATAAAGCAAAAAGCATGACAGGCAATGGAAAACCAATCGTTATTATAATGAAAACCGAAATGGGTCAAGGTGTTGATTACATGATGGGGACGCATAAATGGCATGGATCTGCTCCAAATGCGGAACAACTTGCAACGGCCCTAGATCAATTAGAAGAAACTTTAGGAGATTACTAAAATTGAAGTTATTCCTTTTCATAGCGTTTTCATTTTTAAGCTCGATTAGCTTCGGGCAAGAGGATTTAACACGAATACTTTTTATTCTTGACGCTTCCAACAGTATGAATGCCAAGTGGGGAGATCAAACACGCATTGAAGCAGCAAAAGAATTGTTAGCAAAGACTGTGGATGATTTGCATTCAGTTCCAAATCTCGAAATTGGACTTCGTGTATATGGTCATCAGTCACCAATTACAGCAACTTTCCAAGATTGTAATGACACCAAACTTGAAGTTCCTTTTGCAAAAGACAACTTTAACCAAGTAAAAACTCGTATCAAATCCATTTATGCCAAAGGAACTACACCCATTGCTCGATCTTTAGAAGCTGCTGCGGGCGACTTCCCAGACAATACATCTCGGAATATTATCATCTTAATTACAGATGGATTAGAGGCATGTGATAACGATCCTTGCGTTATTGCTAAGAAATTAAAGGATAAAGGTGTCAAAGTAACCCCTTTTGTTATCGGTTTAGGGATGGACTTGTCTTATTTAGAAAAATTCAAATGTATCGGAACATATGCTGATGCTGAAACAAAAGAAACATTTGAACAAGTACTTAAAACGGTTGTTTCAAAAGCATTACTTAACACTACAGCTCAAATCAACCTCAACGATATTACGGGTTCTCCATCCGAGACTGATGTGACAATGTTTTTATATAAGGCAGGAACAACAGAATTGAAATATACCTTCACACATACATTGAACAAACTAGGAAATCCTGATACGTTAATTTTGGACCCTCAGTTTAAATATGACTTGGTTGTCAACACAACTCCTCGTGTTTATAAAAAGAACATTGAGATTCAACGTAACATCCATAATACAATAGTTGTAGATTCGCCGCAAGGGTATTTGAAAGTACGGTTTTTGAATGCCGCCAAACCATATCAATTTGAAGCGCGAATAATGCAAGCTGGAAAACACAAGACTTTAAACACTCAAAAAATTGGTGATGCAGATAAATATTTGGTTGGGAAATATGATGTTGAAATCCTTACTCTTCCACGTATTTACATAACGGCTGATGTAAATCAGAGCAACACAACCTACCTTGACATCCAAGCACCAGGAGTAGTAAGATACTCAGCAGGGAATGGAATTGTGGGACAAATATTCACTCAGAACAGTAATGGAACTTGGGAGTGGGTATGTAATTTAAAAGAAGGTTCAAAAACAGGTGATTGGCAATTACAACCTGGTCAATACCGCCTTGTTTACAGACAGAAAAACTTAAAATCTTCAACTTATACATTGGAGAAAGACTTTAGAATTAATTCAAACAAAACGATATCATTAAGGTTATGATCGAAAAAATCAACATTGAAGTATTAGGGAAGAAAGACACGCGTTCTGGATTTGGTGAAGGACTTTTAGAAGTTGGAAAGCGAAACAGTAACGTTGTTGCATTATGCGCTGATTTAACGGGTTCACTTAAAATGAATGCGTTTGAAAATGAGTTTCCTGAACGATTTTTCCAAGTTGGTATTGCTGAAGCAAACATGATGGGAATGGCTGCAGGTATGACTGTTGGAGGAAAAATTCCTTATACAGGTACATTCGCAAACTTCTCTACTAGCCGTGTTTACGATCAGGTACGTCAATCTATTGCGTACTCGCAAAAGAACGTGAAAATTTGTGCTTCTCATGCTGGATTAACTTTAGGTGAAGATGGAGCAACTCATCAAGTCCTTGAAGATATCGGAATGATGAAAATGTTGCCAAACATGACGGTTATCGTTCCTTGTGATTTTAATCAAACAAAACAAGCTACTATTGCAATTGCAGACCATGAGGGACCAGTATATTTACGATTTGGTCGTCCATCTGTTCCAATTTTCGTAAAGCCTGATGCTAAATTCGAAATTGGGAAGGCAGATAAAATCATTGAAGGAACAGACGTTTCAATCATTGCATGCGGCCATTTAGTATGGAAAGCAATTGAAGCTGCTCAAGCATTGCAAGAAAAAGGTATCTCGGCTGAAGTAATAAACATGCACACGATTAAACCTTTAGACGCGAAAGCTGTCTTAGATAGTGTGGCTAAAACAGGATGTGTTGTTACCGCTGAAGAACACATGATGAATGGTGGTCTTGGAGACTCGGTAGCTCAAGTTCTTTCAAGAAATACCGCAACGCCTCAAGAGTATGTGGCTGTGGATGATAGTTTCGGGGAGAGTGGTAAACCAGAAGACTTGTTGACAAAATACAACATTGACACTCCAAACATTATTGAAGCTGCGCTGAAAGTGATTCAACGTAAGTAAACTATGCAAAAACACCTTGACGATAAATATATCATTGATTTATATAATCAAGGTGGTAAAAATATTGACATTGCCTTCAAAGGTATTGTGTCCCTTTATGGAGATAAGTTATACAGTCAAATCAGACGTATCACAAGAAACCATGAACACACAAATGATGTCTTACAAAATGTCCTGATTAAAATACATCAAAATTTAGATGGTTTTAATCAGGATTCTTCATTATATACCTGGATATACCGCATCACAAGAAATGAAACGCTCAACTTTATCGAAAAAGAAAAACGTCGAAGCGGAGTAGATCTTGATGCACCGATGTTAGAAATTTTAGCGGGTCATGACGTCCTTGACGATACCACTCCTGAAAAAATTCAACAGTTACTGCAAGATGCTATTGAATCTTTACCTGAAAAACAGGCGTTAGTCTTTCAGCTTAAATATTTTGAAGAATTAAAATACTCCGAAATATCAAAGCAACTCGCCACAAGTGAAGGAGCTCTGAAGGCAAGTTTTCATCTCGCAAAACAAAAAATACAACAATTTATTATCGACAGATTAAACCATTGATATTCCTATCAGTCTAAAGAATAGCATGAAAAACGAGAAAGATATATTTGATTTTATAAAAGCTAAGAAAGTGGATGTTCCAGACCAGGCATATTTCACTGCATTAGCAAATAGCATCACTGATTCTAAAAAGAATAATATAGTTCCGATATATAAAAGACCGGTGTTTTGGCTTAGCTCTGCTGCCGCTGCAATCGTAATTGTATTTGTCGCTCTGAATTTCGGAGAAACAAATGTTATGCATGAAAAACCACTTTTGGCAATGAATGATCTTGATACAGAAATTGTATTCGATTACGTGAATGAAAATATCAATGACTTTGACGCGGAAATGATCTCGGAGTTTATTCCAACTGAAGTGATTACATCAAATACAACAGAAATATTTGAGGTAGAACTTGAAGAAGTGAAAACAATTGAAACTGAAGAACTCTCATTTGAAGACATCTCAACTGAAGATATTTTAAACTATTTCGAATCAGAAGAAATAAGCCTCTCAGATTTTGAAGACGAACTATTTATTTAACAATCACATCATGAAATCATCCATTTTAAAAAACACACTTGTATTATTTAGCATCGTCTGCTTTTCTGCGATTGGCTTCAGTCAGGAGAATGGAAAAAATGCTGAAAAAAGAGAAAAGATTGAGCAGTTAAAAATTGCTTTCATCACTACCGAACTGAGTTTATCTGAATCTGATGCAAAAGTCTTTTGGCCAGTTTACGATGAAATGACTTCGAAACTTAAAAAGGAAAAGCGTATTCAACGTCAAAAACGAAATGAATTAGAGAAAAATGCTGATTCATACAGTGAATCTGAATTCAAAGCAAAATCTGAAGACTTGCTCAATAGTGAAATCAAGGAGATGCAAATCAAAAAAGAATATCACACCCAAATTGCAGAAATTATTGGGTACAAGAAAGCAACAAAACTATTAAGTTTGGAGCAGCGTTTTAAACGCGAATTACTCAATAAATTAAACGAAGGGAGATCGGCAGGTGGAAGACCGAATGAATCTCGATCAAGACAATAGAAGCATATGACTAGAGAGGAGGCGTTTTTATCAGTTCAAGGACCAACAAATCAAACTCCTTATCTTATCGATATTGATCGAGCGGAAGGTGTTTTTATTTACGACAAGTCTGGTAAATCATACATGGACATGATTGCTGGAGTTGCTGTGAACAATATTGGTCATAACCACCCAAAAGTTGTTCGTGCATTAAAGGAACAAATTGACCGTCACCTGCACGTAATGGTATATGGCGAATTCATTCAGGATTCCCAATTAAACTTTAGCACAAAACTTGCCGCACTTCTTCCAGAAAACCTCAATTGTGTTTACACTGTCAATTCAGGAACAGAAGCCAACGAAGCTGCATTAAAACTGGCCAAACGTGTAACAGGTCGGACAGAATTAGTTTCTTTCAGAGGATCTTACCACGGTAGTACTCACGGTTCAATGAGTGTTTCAGGGAATGAAACAAAGAAAGCGGCATTTAGACCACTTCTACCCGACGTGCGTTTCTTAACGCACAATTCTATTTCTGAATTATCTCAAATCACTGAAAAAACAGCTGGTGTAATTATCGAAACAATACAGGGTGATGCTGGTGTTAGGAGACCAGACCACGATTTTATGCAAGCTTTGAGAAAACGCTGTACCGAAGTTGGAGCTCAACTCATCTTCGATGAAGTTCAATGCGGTATCGGTAGAACAGGAAAACTCTTTGCCTTTGAGCACTTTAATGTAACTCCTGACATCATAACTCTCGGGAAGGCCTTAGGTGGAGGAATGCCAATTGGTGCCGTGGTTTCTTCAAATGAAAAATTATATGAGTTTTCGTACAATCCGATGTTGGGACATATTACAACCTTTGGTGGACATCCTGTTGTTTGTGCAGCAGCCAATGCCTGTTTGGAGGTCATGGAATCAGAAATCGATTTTAATGAAGTGGAACGCTTGGGAGCATTGTTTGAATCACTCATTCAAGCCAACGACGAAATCATTGAAACCCGAAGAATTGGAATGATGTTCGCTTTTGATATGGAATCCTTTGAACGTGTGGAAAAAGTCGTTAAGAAATGTTTAGAAAAAGGATTGATTAGTTTTTGGTTCTTATCACATCCGCATAGCTTCCGTTTATCTCCACCATTAACAATATCAGAAAAAGAAATCCGAATGGCAGCCAAAATTATTTTAGAATCTATTGAAGAAACAAAAGGTTAAATCGCACCAACCTTATAATTTATACAACGTTATTACGTTAAAGAGCACAGAAACATTTCGTACCTTTCGTATTACTTAATTAAACATTATGAAAACAGTTATTTTATTTATTTCGTTTTGCATTATTTCCCTAGTCGGTTTTTCTCAAGATGTTATTATCAAAAGAGACGGTGAAAAAATTGATGCAAAAGTCATTGAAATCACTTCATCAACAATCAAATACAAGAAATTTGGTCAAGAAGACGGCCCATTGAGAAACATTTCTATTGCCGAGGTTTCTGAAATTATATATGATAATGGTGACTGGGAAAAGTTTAAAGAAGAAGATTACAAGGAGGAAGAAGAAGAAGTTACTTCTAGTAGACCAACACGCCATCGACCGACGTTATCAGCGCGCGACCCATTCTTTGATAATGGATTTTATCTTGACCTTATGTTAGGTGGTGGGGATGCAGAAAGAAAAGAGACGCAAATTGCGTATTACGATGATTTTGGGAATTACTATCCAAATGGATATGAATATGTCTACCAAAGCGAAGATAGATTTGCGACAATTAATTTTAGAATTGGGCATAAATGGTATTTTGGGAATGGAGCAAAATACAGACCAGGACTACAAGCTCAATGGATGAGAATTGGAATCAATTTAAACCCAGAAGATGGGTATGCTTCTTATTCATTATCTCCTTTAAATGTTGGATTAACAAACTCCTTTAAATTCAATGAAAGACATGGAATGGAGGCGAATGTAACCGGAGGGTTTACAGTTCTAAATTTTAACCCATTTTCCACAATAATCGGAAATGGTTCTCCGAATTCAAGCACTGGATATACGTTTGGAGTTGAATTAAAATATAGATTCAACATTTTAGCCGTTGGATTAGATTACTCTCGATTCAACACAGGATTTAATCATACAAATAGAAATCACAACTTGAATGTTATCAGTGTAACTGCAGGTATCAAATTATAGGAATCCACATTAATTGAAAAAGCCCAATTGAATCATCAATTGGGCTTTTTTATTTAAAGCTCATCTAAGGCTTGCTTAATATCTTCCGAAAGACCATCATACTTACTCCAGTTATAATATGACCTAAAAACTAGATAACCAATCATCAATTTCACACACAAGTATAACATTGGAAAAATAAAACCTATAAATCTTGCCCCTCCCACGGCGGTTTCTCTTTTATAGTATCCTGAAGCATTCCTAACCGTCCTTCCCTGATATGCCGCTAATAAATCATTGGGAATCCCGAAAATGGCTAACTCTAACATAAACAATATGACAAATCCGGAGAAAAAAAACAACAGGTATTCATTTCTCTTTTGAGCTATAATAACCCAACCTAAAACAAATAAAAATGCAGCCTGTATCAATGTGAAAATTCCATAAACAGCATTGTTATTCACTTCTGGTTTTGAAAGTAACAACACGATAACTCCGACAATCCCAAGGACAAATGGAATCTTTAACAAGTTCTTTATAGAGTACTCAAAATTCAATTTTAATCGATTCAACCGAATAATTTCAACGGGAACCTTTTTTGATTTATCTGACTTGTTCTTATAACCGGAATCAAAAACAATTGACAAGACTTCTTCAAGAGTTTTATCATCTTTTATTCGTGACTTCATAGCCGACCTTATTTCATTTGGCCTTCTACCTTTATTCAATAATGAAATTCCGAATGCAATTTCTGCATCCACAAATTCAGATTCCTTCATTACATTCCAGATTTTAAAAACTCAAGTATTGAACTTGTGATTTTATCATAGTCTTCTTTCGAGATAATCAATGGGGCATTTACAAAAATCACATTCCCTAACGGGCGAATTAAAATTCCTTGGTCTAAGAAATATGCATACGCTTGTGCCTTGATATTCGAGAAATAAGTATTCCCCTCTCCTGTTTCAATTTCGAAAGCGATTATTGTTCCTTGTTGCCTTACGTTTGTTACGAAATCAAATTGCTTTAATTCTTCAGCAAATGCTTGATTCCATTCGTCCAAGTTTTTCATTCCTTGAATTGCAGCCTCTTGTTCAAACAAATCTAAATTTGCGCACGCCACAGCACACGCTATAGGGTTTGCAGTGAACGAATGCCCATGTAAGAGCGCTTTTGTTGTTTCCTCACCAAGAAAGGCGTTATATATCTTATCAGACGTAACAGTCAATCCTAACGCCATTACACCTGCCGTTAATCCTTTAGATAAGG
>Ga0193954_1000415_pt1 | contig 24706 bp, 18 predicted proteins | sample BB_5_MG_FD_140340 | JGI IMG/M metagenome (GOLD analysis project Ga0193954, IMG submission 140340) | Microbial mat bacterial communities from the Broadkill River, Lewes, Delaware, United States - BB_5_MG | ecosystem: Environmental > Aquatic > Freshwater > River > Microbial mats | place: USA...
CCCACCTGCACGAGCATCATCAAGTATCAAACCACTTTTCATCCCATCTATCATCTCTTTGGAGATAGGTTTATCAATTTTAATATTGTAGGTTCGTGGTAACTCACTCTTCATCAGAGCATCTGCCACACTGGGAGAATCGGTCAATATCAAAAGCCCCTCAGAAGCATAATCAAGCCGTCCTACAGGGATAAAATGACGATACTTACCTGAGAGTTTATGATAAATCGTCGCTCGTCCACGATCATCTTTTTTGGTAACAAGCACGCCTTTAGGTTTATTGTAGACAATGACCGTTGTTTCCGTTCGTTTTTTGATCGCTCGATTGTCAACATTGACAAAATCACCATCTTGCACATCATAACCAAAATCTTGCACTACTTTCCGATTAACCGTTACTTTACCTTCCTCAATCAACTTATCCGCATCTCTTCGTGAATGTTTGGAGTTATGCGATATGTATTTATTTAATCTCACTTATTTTCCTTTTAAAGCCTAACGTTGTCACTATTTAATAATCGATTATTTTTTAATTCTATTGAAGTTCAAAACTTCATTGTTACTATAGTTTGGCTTTTTTGTTGTGACATTATACCATCTATTTGAGCTTTTGTGTCAATTTGTTACAGTAAGCCTATTAATCTTTTCAATAGTTATTATGGACTAAAATATAAATATTAACTATATAAGTTAAAGTATAAGGTGGATTTTGATTGTGTCGTGAAGGGAGAACTAGGGAGCTAATATATAAATAATAAATCTCAAAAACAGCTTGCAAAAGGGTATCAATATCTTGAAGATAAACAATACAAAACCTACTCTTTATCTGTAGTCGCAACCAGTGGCAAAGCCCCACAGCAGAAAAAATCTATGCACACGATAGCCGTATGAGTGTACGTTCCACAGAAACTAACTCCAAGGCACGCAGGATGGTCAGTGCAAAAAATATAGCGTGGAGTGATCTTATCTTTGCAATAGAGTACTAGCAATTTATTTTGCTTTTCCCTTGCATCTTTAAAATAAATTGGATATAATTCTCATTCTAAAACATAGCAAGAGAAGCATTGAGAGTATAAATCCATACTTTGAGTGCTCCTCTTCGGCCTATGCAATGGTATTTGGAAGAACCGTGTCAGGATGGGAACATAGCAGCACACTTTCACTCACTAGGTGCCGTAGGTGTCAGGAGGGGGGTCTTAACCCTCTTTAGAAAACCCCATATATTTAAAAAATTCACTACTTACTTACTTCTTTTAAGAAATTCAGACCGAGTTTAATATTGTTTTTGATACAATACTTTTTAATATGAGTGTATGCTTATCTACGCAATGTGGAGTGAAATGTGGTTAGATTAAAACTAGAACGAATGGTAAAAGAGATAGAGACAGATATCACGCTTGATGAGAATGTCAAAAATGCTTTTTTATCCATTGATAGAGAAGTTTTTGTCCCCGCAGGCTTTCAACATATGGCATACAAACTCGATGCACTTCCCATGCAAGAAAATCAATGGATCAGCTCCCCCCTCACCGTAGCAAAAATGACCCAATACCTTGATATTGACCATAAAGTTGACTCTATTTTGGAGATAGGCTGTGGGAGTGGCTACCAAGCAGCGATTTTGAGCAAACTCTCACGACGTGTTTTTAGTATTGAACGCATTGATACAATTTTAAAAAGTGCCAAAGAGCGTTTTAGCTACTTAGGACTTATGAATATTATTACCAAATTTGATGATGGGCAGAGTGGTTGGGAACATCATGCACTTTATGATCGTATTATTCTCTCTGCTTCCATCGAGTCCATCCCTCAAGATATTTTTAATCAGCTCTCTTATGGTGGAGTCTTAGTCGCTCCTGTCTATAATGGCGACCAAGAGACCATTATGCGTTTTACCAAACAAGAGAGTGGTGAACTGATTCAAGAAGAGCTAGAGCCTTGTCGTTTTGTTCCTATCTTAGACGGTGTGCAAAAAGGGCGCTAAGCTTAGGGATAGAAGTGATACTCTTTATCAAGTATCTTCTCTTGAGGTTTAGCGATATAAAAGCCCTGTGAATAATCAATCCCTAATGCACATACATACTCGTAAAGCTCTTTTGAATCGACAAATTCTGCAACGGTCTTGATATTAAGACGTTTGGCAAAAGCAACAATCGTCTCTACCACAATACGAAGATTCTCATCATACAACATATTATTAATCAATGAACCATCAATTTTGAGAAAATCAATTTGCAGATTGATAATGTGGTTGAAGTTTGAGTAACCTGTACCAAAATCATCAATGGCAATGGTAGCACCATAATGTTTGATCTCTTGAATAAAAGAGGCAACTGTATCGTAATTTTTGATCCCCTCAGATTCCAATATCTCAAAAGTGACACGGTCTCCTAGCTTGTAGTGTTGCAATTGTGCAATGATAAATTGATGGGTCTCAAAATTTTCAATATCATTAATAGAAAGATTGATGGTAAAGTTCATAGGCTTATTGGCAAAATAGGCAAAACTATGCTCAATCATGATCTTGGAGATACTATGATAGATATGCGACTGCTTGGCAATATTCAAAAAGAAATAGGGAGAGACTACTTCATTATCACTAGAGATAAGACGGACAAGGGATTCATATTTGACAATTTTATGCGTTTTATTGTCCACAATAGGTTGAAAATAGGGGACAATCCGATTGTTATCGACTGCATCCTTGATCTTCTTACTCCATAAAAGATTGTTTTTATACTGCTTGATAATCTCAAAAGATTTATCATAGATGGCGAAACGTACTTTGGAGTTTTTGGCTTCACGCAAAGCAATATCTGCACAGATGAGCAAATCACTGGTATTGAGTGAGGCCCCTATAGTAGTAGAGATATTAATATTATATCCCTTGATATGAATAATTTGTTTATTTAAATAAGTTGAGAGTCGGTTGAGTTGGGTTAGGAGCTGTGTCTGCTTAGGGTAGAAGTCATCAAGGATCACATATTCATCACCCGACATTTTATAAAGCCGAGAGGAAGGAGTGGGTAGGTTTTGATCAATAATATGTGCAAACTCGCGTAAGACATGATCCCCAATATCCACACCATAAAAATCATTAATCTCTTTAAATCGATCAATATTAATTAAAGTAATCATCGGTGTTTTAATGGTTTTGATCTCCTCAATAAGCTTCTTTCGATTAGGAAGCTGAGTGAGTGTATCGGTATAGAGTTGACTAATAAGGCTATCTTGTTTGGTTTCAAGCTCCTCTTTGTACTCTTCAAGCTCAGTAATATCAGTAAGATTAACAACATAAATATTCTCTTCTAGTTTTTCCACGTTGATCTTAAAAATATAGAGTTTACTGGCTTTTTTGATTTGTACTTTTGAGAGTCGCGTGGTATTATAGACCACATCTACCCAACTCTCATTATCAAAGTTATAGATATACCCATACTCATCCACCTCTTCAAAAAAGTCACAAATACACTGATGCTCTTCCAAAAACTCATGCAAGTTTTGATAATCATCAAAAAATTTAAAAAAGCTTGCATTGACCTCTTGAATCTTTTTACCATTAGTCACCACAAGAATATTGGGCTGAATATCCATAATGCTTTTAATCTTCTCTTTTTGTGCTTTCAGTGCATTTTGGTTATTAAGAATCCTTGCACTCATTGCATTGATATTGCTGACAAGTTTGACAATCTCTTTGGAAGAGGAGAGTTTAAGAGGGGTAATAAGATTGTCTTTGATATTGTTGAGGTGTTCAAAAATGACTTTAAAGGGACACTCAATGGTGAAGTACAAAATAATAATAAGTGTGAGAATAATCAAAAAGATCAAGATCGCAATATTTTGAGCAATAATGGCATTATTTTGCTCAATTAGCTTAACAATCGAAGAGCGATTTTGCAAAATAACAATACGCCATTTCCATGGTTTAAAATAGCGGGTACTAACGATATAATCATTGAGTAAATAGGTATCTTGCTTCTCTTGAGGCTCAAGTGCCTCTAAGGTACGCTCATCACTCTGGTTTTTTTTGATCCAAATAACGTTTTGAGGTGTCATAATCGCAATATCATATATACTCTTTTCAAAGAGACTTTTAAGAGAACCAATAACCTCTTGTTGTGAAAGGACTTTGGCTCTGAGATAATCTTTTTGCAGTCGTCCATAGCTAAAGAAGAGGGCTTTAAACTCAGACTCTATCATATAAAAAACTTTATTATTAATACTACGTGATTGGGTTTTGAGTGAGCTAGTTGTATACTCTTGGAGGAGACTCGAGATACTTCCTGAGATAAACGCCCCCATAATAATCCCCAAAAAGACAATAGGAATTGCAATTTTGGTCATCAAGTTGGTTGTGGATGCAAAGCGTTTGAGAGAATCAATCATTGTGGTAACTCGATACTTTTTAAGAGTTTACGAATGATACTGTAATCACTGTCTTTGGCTGCGATGACACCGTATTTGAGATTTTTGCCCCATGACTTTGTAATATTAGCATCCTTTGGATTACTAAGGGGGGTGAGTTGCATCAGTGCTTGTTTGATTTGTAAGATGGTTTGAGGGTTAATCTTTTGATTTTGATAAACCAACAAAAAACTTGGGAAAGGTTCACTCTTGGCAATGGTTTGAATTTCAAAGTGGCTGTATTGCTCGACAATGGAGCTTTTTGCTGTCCCTATATCACTGTTACCAAGGACAACTTCTAGGATAGCATTGGTATGGCTTCCAACAAAACGGTAAGGATTTTGCTTTAAGGAGCTGTTGTAATCGTACAAAATCTTTTGCGTTGCAAGATAGCCACAGGTAGAGTATTTTTGGGTGAGTGCAAAATGTTTTTTATGAAGCCCTCTAAGGGTCAATGGATTGTCGATGAGCTTGAACATCGAACAGGTATAGTGGCTTTTGCCCTTGGGATCTAAAAAACGTACCAAAGGCTTAATATGGGTATAACGACTGGTTGCCTCCACATACGGCAAAGGACCTAAAAAGGCCAGATCAATTTGAGCGTTTCCAAGTTTGTGAATAATGTCATCATAGTTGCGTGCATAGATGATATTAAATTTGATGTTGACCTTGCTCTCCAAGTATTTTAACATTGGGAGATATTGTTCAAGAAGTTTTTGGGATTTGACCATAGGGAGTGGGGCGAAATTAATGGTTTGAGTTTGAGCCATCAACACACTTACAGTAAAAAAAGAAATCACAAAATATCGAAACATACTATACTCCAATGGTTGGACAATCTATCTATTTTACATCATCAAAAGTTTAATCTAGCTTTATAGGCTTTTGGTTATAATAGAAAAAACTTTTATGGTGTAAGAAAAAATTATGAATATTATAACAAAAATAAATAACAAAGAGCGGCTCAACCGTGAAGAGGCTCTCAAACTCTACGATTTAGACCTCTATACTCTTGGAAAGCTCGCCGATTCCATTCGAATAGAGAAGTTTGGTAAAAAGAGCTATTTTAATATCAACCGTCACATCAACCCCACCAATGTCTGCAAAGATATCTGTAAATTTTGTGCCTACAGTGCAAGCCGTAAAAACCCCAATCAATATACTATGAGTCATGAGGAGATTTTGGATATTGCTCGCACCTCTATCGCCAATGGGGCAAAAGAGTTGCATATCGTCTCAGCTCATAACCCCAATGAGGGCATAGAGTGGTATATGAATGCCTTTAAACGCATCAAAGATGAGTTCCCCGATATTCACATTAAGGCAATGACAGCAGCGGAAGTGGACTTTTTGGCTCGTGAATATAACCATAGCTACGATGAGATCCTTGATATGATGGTGGCTCATGGGGTGGATTCGATGCCTGGGGGTGGGGCAGAGATATTTGATGAAGAGGTGCGTGATTTTATCTGTAAAGGGAAGGTCACATCAGCTCAGTGGCTTGATATCCACCAAAAGTGGCACGAACGAGGCAGGGAGAGTAACGCAACCATGCTCTTTGGGCATGTAGAGGATCGAAATCACCGAATTGATCACATTATCAGATTGCGAGAGTTACAAGACAAAAGTGGTGGATTTAATGCCTTTATACCGCTTGTTTATCAAAAAGAGAACAACTTTCTCAAAGTGACCAACTTCCCCTCCGCCCAAGAGATACTCAAAACCTTTGCCATCTCACGAATACTGCTTGATAATATCGACAATATCAAAGCCTACTGGGTGACTTCTTCGATTAATCTCGCACTCGTAGCCCAAGAGTTTGGAGCCAATGACCTTGATGGAACCATCCAAAAAGAGTCCATCCAATCCGCCGCAGGAGCCAATAGTGCCAATGGCATGAACCAAGAGGAGTTTATAGGACTCATTAAAAATTCAGGTTTTACTCCTGTAGAGCGGGATAGTCTTTATAATGAACTAAAAACTTGTTAGAGTATGTATAGTCCTTTTTATCACTATTTTACTATACAACCAGATGAGTACTACAGACAATATACAGATAGTACTCAATTAATAATCTTTTCTACTCAATGAGTTAGGTCTTGTAGAAAAAAGTGAACAACCGTGGATAAATTTAGGACTGTTTGTTACTGATAAAAATGGAAGTTATTCAAGTCAAGAAATATGTCCCAAAGATATCAATTTAATTACAGCTGTTGGCTCGAAAAAAGATACAAACCGAAGTGACTATATAGAGTTATTGATTAAAGTTTCAAAATTTTTAGATTGGGAGCTTATTGAAGAGTCACATGAAGAAGCTGATGGAGATGTGACTCTTTGGTCACCAAAGTATGGTATTAATAGTAACTATCTTTAATACAAAAACCCAAAGAGCCACAGAGGGATTTTATTTTTGAAGCCTATCTCTATCGCATCGGCAATGACAAAACTCTTTTCTATCTCTTTGAGTTGCTCAAAGTTTTTATTTTTGCCACCAATCTCAACGGTATATTTCTCATCAATCAAAAAGTCACCTTTGTTGACATAGTATATTGAAGAGTTTTCACTCACTTGCGAAGCAAAAAAGCTCTCTCGTATTGTTCCTATTTTTGGTTCGATACACAAACTTGAAAAGAGTGTCGTATTGGCAAGGTAGAGTTTATCGGGTTTTTGCATCGATTTGAAGCGTTTGCCCTCATAGACTATATGTCTCAAAAGCTCTGCTTTGTGGAGTATTTCAATGTATTTATAGAGTGTCACCTTTGAAGTCCCTACTCTTTTGGCAAGGGATTCGATACTAAGTTCCATTGGATTGGATACGCAAATAGAGGTAAGCAGTTTGCGTAATATAGTAATTTTCTCTCCAGAGATATTATAAATAGAGCCCAAATCTGCATACAAAATGGTATTGATGGTATCTAGTACCATTTGAGTATAGTTTTGTCTGTTTTCAAAATAAAAGGGGTAAGCACCAACTTGGAGATAGTTTTCAAAATGTTTGAGAATCTTCTCACCACCTAGTTGCCCTAAAATTCCATTGGAAATATCGGTATGATTTGCAATAATCTCTTCAAAGCTGTAACTTTGAAACGCTGCATCTCTATCAATACCAAGTTCCAAATATTCTCTAAAGGAGAGTATCGGCAGATGATACATCCCATAGCGTCTTGTAAAAGATGGATTGGTCAGCTTAATGGCACTAGAGCCTGAAAAGAGTACTTTAAGATCCAAAAAACCATAGATACTTTAATCGTAAAGTTAGTTAAAGTATTATATATTTATCGTTTAATGATGCTTTTTAATCCAACCAGTACAGTAAAAAATTATGGTTGTAACCCTAATATCGTTTCCCCTCAACTTGTATCTTATCTTTTTTACTTAGATTTTCTAGTAGTGGGGCTAGGCTTTTGGGTGTGAATAGTTGTACACCGTTATTTTTCTCTTTTTTGAGTTCTGATGAGAATTTGCTTTTGGAAAATATCACAAATTCATCAATCTCTAGTTTGGCATTATCTGCTTTTTGTTCGAGTTTGCTTAGCTCTTTTTTGCTGGCTTTGGATTTGGCAAAGTGGCAAGCTCCTGCCATGCGTTTGCCTGATTGGTACTTGGCGACGATATCAATCTCAATACGCTTGTCCCAATAGGCTCCAATACGTTCAATTTTAGCTTCATCACTTTGCTTTTTGAGCAGTTCTATCAAGAGTTGCTGGTAGATGAAGTTGCTAAATGAGCTTTTGTTATGGTTCCATATGGTTTCAAACTCACTGTAATTGCCCTCTTTGATCTTTTGATAGTAGGGAGAGATAAAGCTAAACCAAAACCGCATAAAGGCTCTATGAAAGTAGAGTTTATCACTTACAATTTCATCTTTATCAAAAGGGGGTTCGATGGAGTTTTGCATGGTGAGAATATTTTTATCAAGCAAAAAATCAACCGCCTCTTCGCCCCTTTCGCGTGGGATATTGACTTTACGAAAGGCGGAGTGCTCTTGTTGGTTGCCTAGGGCTAGAGCAGAGAGGAGTTTATGGTGTTGGTTATGGGTCAGGGCGGTAATATCGGCATGAATATAGCGATAGTTGTTGAGCACTTTATTTTTGATAAGGCTCTCAATAGGAATGGAAGCATCCACACTCCACCCCATGCCTCCAAATACGGCAAAATACTCAATGGCTACCTCGATATCATCAATAGAGTTTTCAAAACAAAACGAGCGAAACTGTTGGAGTAGGGTAGGGTTGTGTGACATGGTGTAGCCTTAGTTAATTTAGCAGATTATAGCCAAACTTTAGAGATGAGGCAAATTGAGTGATTATGCTATAATAAAACACCTAAATTAAGGAGAGTAGTGATGAAGCTTATTAAAGTGATGGTGGGGGTTTGTTTGGCACTGCATGGACTCTATGCTAACTCAATCAACCAAACACCCAAAAGAATAGAAGACTCTTATTGTAAACCCATCCACAATGACAACAAAGATAACAAAGAGTTTTGCATGGAGTATAGTATTGAGTATCCCCATATTACACACCCCAACCAAGCTCTTGCCAATCGCATCAATCAAGCCATTAACAAACATCTCAAACCCACCAATGCCAAAGCCTATGTCGAGGAGTATATCAAAGAGATAGGTGAAGATATTTGGCTCTCTAGTCACAATGAAGAGACGACCATCAAGCTTTTTTCTTTGACTCCTGCTACCTTTACTCTTAGTGTTGCTACCAGTAGTTTTAGTGGTGGAGCACATGGTAGCTATAACTACCAAGCCTACAACTACGACCGTAAAAGTGGCAAAGCCATTAATCTTGATGATCTTTTTGCATTTGAGTACCGTGATACACTACACGATCTTGCACAAAAGGCTTACCGTCAAAGTGTCAATATCTCTTCAAATGCTAACTTGACCACAACCCAAGATTGGTTTGAAAATAGATTTGTCCTTGCCAAAAGTATCGCCTTTGGCGAAGAAGCTTTGCACTTTTTTTATAACCCTTATGAGATTAAACCTTACTCAGCAGGGACAACCGAGCTTAAACTACGCTATCAAGCTATGCAAGAGTTCACCTCCCCTGATTCTACGTGGTATGCACTTTTTAAACAAGGAATCAATCAAACCAATGGGAATGTGAATAAAGTATTTAGCTCCAATGAGGGAAGCTTGAAAATCACACTCATTCCACAAGAGAATCGAAAAGTCCATATCATTGCAACGGTGCAAGGTTTCAGTCATTATAAAGCAGGAGGTTTTTCGCTCTCCTTTCCTCAATTAGGCAATAAGAACCTACTTAAAAATATTGCATCCAATCAGTTGGTCAAGATGAAACTCTACCCTACGGGGAGTCGTCTTTTTTATCTCCCTACACGTAAAAGTGTTACCTCAAACTATCTACTGCTTGAAGCCGATACCAGTGAATGGAGTATGCTAGAGTTTAACAAACGCTTTTCGTGTAGTGTCACTGTGCCTAAATATTTGTCTCACTTAGTTATCCATGCCCGTCTAGCCTTCCGCCAAAAGGGACAAATTATCAAAATTCCCAATGATGGTATAGAGGGACAACAGGGCTTTAAGAACTATGAAGTGAGTATTCCTATAGCTCATTGATAGGTTATTCAATACAGATACGATTACGTCCACTCTCCTTAGCTTTGTAGAGGGCATCGTCGGCTCGTTTGATGGTCTCTTCGATTGATTCGTTGGGAAGGAGAAATGTTGCTCCAATGCTGCAAGTAATATGATTGATCGTCTCAAAAGGGTAGTTTGCAATTGCCAAACGCAAGGTTTCGAGTAGCATTTCAAGTATCTTTTCATTTGGTACATTCATAATAAGAATAAACTCCTCTCCACCCCAACGGATAAAGGTGTCACTGGTACGTATATGCTCAGTAATCACATTGACAAAACTTATGAGTACCGTATCTCCAACATCATGTCCATAGGTATCATTGATCTTTTTAAAATGGTCAAGATCCAAAAAGGCAACGGCTTTGTCCTCATCTTTGTAGCGATTACGTTGGGTGATACGTTGAATATTTTGCTTGAAATATTCACGGTTATACGCCCCTGTGAGAGTATCATGAATAAGCTGATCTTTCAATTGTTCTTGGGTATGCATGGTTGAGGTAATATCACTAAAACCTACAATATACTTATTTGAGTTGGGAAGGGAAGCAATGGAGATTTTAAAGATATGGATAGATTTACTCTTGTTGGATCGAATAGCAACATGATGTTTATCAACGGCGAGTGTTAAGAGTTGCTCAATCCAATTAGATTTACTCCTTCTTCTAGGATAAAAACACCCTTCAATAGGCACAAAGGTATTTTTAATACAATGGTAGCGTTGTATAAAACTCTCTGTTGTCGCAAGATCAAAAAAGTCAAGTCCCGTTTGGTTGATAAATTCACCTTCAATCCCATCGGTGAGGATAATCATATTGGGTTGCATATTGAGCATTAATTTGAGTGATTTTTGCAGCTGTGAAACTTGTAAGTGGGTATGGATTCGTGCCTTTAGCTCGGCTACATTAAAAGGTTTGGTAATGTAGTCATTGCCCCCTAACTCAAAACCTTTGACAATGGAGGTCTCATCAATTTGTGAAGTAACAAAAATAATTGGGATATGTTGGTGTTGATTTTTCTGGCGAATACTCTGTGCTACCTCAAAGCCATCCATATTGGGCATTTGAATATCCAGTAAGATTAAATCAATGGGGAGCTTTTCAATCGCTTTGAGTGCCTTTTCTCCACTGTGGGCAACACGAATATCATATTTATCTTGAAAAATATGAGAAATCACATCAATATTAGAGGGTTCATCATCAACAATGAGTATCACGGCTCTGTTCATCTCATCTCCTTTTTAATACGTTTTAAAAGTACAAGTAGTGGTTCATCTTCCAGGGTAGAAAACAGTGTTTTTATCTGCTCTAACTCTTGGGGGCTAATATGACTTTTCAAAGAGGAGAGTAGCTCATTGACACGCTCTTTAGGGATGTATCGCATCGCTTCAAGATCTGAAATAATGCTATCGATAAGTTCTCGTAGTGTCGTTTCATCAATCTCTTCACTCGCAATGGGATGAATCAGTGGTAAAATTTTATTTTCAATCTCTTGGCAGACTTGTGTTAGAGAGTTTTGTAATTTTTTTACATTTTCAGGGTTTACACCAGTTTGCTCAATCGCGATGATTTGGGCATAGATATTATTGAATTTTAGTGTCCCACTTGCCCCTTTGAGTTTATGAATAAAGGCATCTAAAGCATCACTCTTTGGCTCAAAAACGGGAAGCAATAGTTGATTGTAACTTCGATAAAATGTCTCATAGAGATGGTAGAGGCGTTGTTGATCGCTAATTAAAAGTGCCTCTTGCAAAATGTGAATAGAGTGACCATCAAGCTCTATCGTCTCAGTAGAAGAGAGGGTAGAGTTAACATGAGGTTGGAGGCTAAAATATTGTCCAATGAGTGTTTCAAGTTCCTCTTTATCAATGGGTTTGGCAAGGTGATATTGCATACCAATCTTCTCTGTTAGTCTCTTATCTTTTTGCATCACCGCAGCACTTAAGGCAATGATGGGTGTATTACGATCAAAAGTACGAATCTTCTGCGTTGCTTCAAAACCATCCATGATAGGCATCTGTAGATCCATAAAAATAATATCAAAGCTCTTTTTTTTGGCTTGTTCAACTGCTTCTTTCCCATGATTAGCAATGCTAACATCAAAACCATACTCTTCAAGCATCAAGGTGGCAACCAGTTGATTGGTCTCATTATCTTCGACAAGAAGAGCTTTTTTGGTTTGCTTGAGCTGTTGTGTGAGAGGGGGTTTATTCTCTTTGTGCAGTTGCAAAGTAGTATTGAAAATTGCATTGTAGAGCGAGGATGGAGTAAAAGGTTTTTCCAAAATAGAGTGTAAATTAAGTTGCTTTGCTTGAATGGTTTTTAAAATGCTGTTTTTGTTATAGGCAGTCACCATCAAGATATTTTGCAAAGGAATATTGTGATGTTTGAGTTTTTGCAAGAGGGTGATACCATCCATTTTTGGCATTTTCCAATCAAGTAGTATAAAATCAAAAGTATGCTGATCTATCAAGGCAAATGCCTCTTCACCATTAGAAGCAATTTGAGGTTTAGCACCCCATGAAAGGAGTGTTGATTGAAGATGCTCTTGATCAATAAGGCTATCTTCAACAACTAAAATGGCTTTGTTTTTCATCCTATGGATTTTGTTTTCTTGCTCACTTTGGTATTCAAAAGCAAGATTAAATCCAAAAGTAGACCCCTCTCCTTTATGGCTTTTAAATGACATTTTACCACCCATCATCTCTACAAGCTGTTTGCTAATCATCAGTCCTAGTCCCGTACCCCCAAAACGCTTGGTCGTAGAGCTATCGACCTGTCCAAATGCTTTGAAGAGTTTTTTTTGATCGATTTTGCTTATGCCAATACCACTATCATGGATATTAAATTGTAAGTTTACGGTATTGTTTTGGATATTGATCAGTTCAATAGCTAGTTGTATTGAGCCTTGATTTGTAAACTTTATAGCATTTCCAACAAGATTATTCAGTACTTGTATAAGTCTTAGGGAGTCTCCAATAAGATGATTGGGGACATCTGTGTTGACTGTAAAGCTCAACTCCAACCCCTTTTGATGCACTCTAAACCCAAAAAGATCAGAGATATGCCCAAGCAATTCATCAAGATTAAAGAGGTTTTTAACAATATCAAGTTTGCCTGCCTCAATTTTGGAGTAGTCTAAAATATCATTGATGACATGGAGCAGGGCATCAGAAGAGTGTTGTACTTTGGAGAGATATTCACGTTGTGTAGGGTTAACTTCACTCTTAAGCAAAATATCTGTTAATCCAATGATGCCATTAAGTGGGGTGCGGATCTCATGGCTCATATTGGCCAAAAATTCTGATTTGGCTTGATCAGCTTGTTGGGCTTTCTCTTTTTGGTGGATAATGGCTTGTTGTAATTTTTGTTCTTGGGTAATATCTTTAAAGGAGGCGTAGAGATACTCTTTATCTTCAAGTTGGATTTTAATTGCATCAATCTCTACATCAAAGCATTCACCACTCTTTTTACGATATTTGGATTTGATATGGAGGGGGTGATTGCTTTGCAGTGTTTTGGCGATATTGTGTTGAATCAGCTCTTTGGAGTGGTTGGCTTCAACATTGACAACATGCAGTGTTGCCATATCACTGTAACTGTAACCTAAAATCTCTTGAAACTTTTTGCTGTACTCAACAATATTCCCCTCTCTATCAACAATGAAAATCGCAATGGAGGCATTCTCAAGCAGTGTTTTATAGCGTTTTCTCTCTTGTGTAAGTTGTGCCATTACCTTTTGGAGTTTGACTTGATCCTTAGTTTGTTTGGTAATGTCAATAATAATTGAAAAGAGCAAATCCCCCTCTTGGGTGCTAATAGGCGAGGAGTGGACTTCTACGGTGCGGTTTTCTCCAGAGCTTAAGCGATGCTCAAAGATAAAGAAGTTACGTTTTTGCTCTTTCGCCTCTTGGCGACGTTTGGCAACTTCCTCTTGTGAGAGATTGTTAATATCGGCGATACTCATATGGCACAGTTGATTATGTGAATAACCATAAAAGTGTTCAGCACTGTGGTTGGCGTCAATAATGGCTCCACTTTTAGGTTCAATAAGTAGCATGACCGCATCGTGTTCTTGGAACATTTGAGTAAGACGGGTATTGAGCGTCTTGATCTTTTTCGTCAACTTTTTTGCTTGGGTAATATCGGTGTGGGTACCAATCATACGAATAGGCTCGTTGAGTGCATTACGCTGGACTATAATGCCCCGATCAAGTACCCATTTGTAACTGCCATCTTTGCATATGACTTGGTGTTCATTACGGTAACGGGGTGTCTTGCCATCAAGATAATTTTGAATGTCTTGATAGACAGTAGCTAATTGCGTGGGGTTGACGCGTTTAGACCACTCATCAAGAGAGTTTCCAATCTCCTCTTCTTCAAAGCCCAACATCTTTTTCCACTGGGTAGAGAAGTAGACTTTGTCGTTATCGAGTTGCCAATCCCACAGACCATCTCCACTCCCTTCTACAGCAAATTTCCAGCGTAGTTCACTGGCTTTGAGTTCTTCTTGGTATCTTTTTTGTTGTGTAATATCGCTAATAATACCCTCCACTGTCGTATTGCCCTGACTATCGATTACTTTTTGTCCCTTTTCGTCTACCCAATGGGTTGCACCTTGACGGTCAATAATACGGTATTCAATGGTATATTTATTTGTCTCTTCAAAACTCTTATAGATGAGGTCATTTACCATTTGTAAATCTTGGGGGTGAATAATGCTCTCATAGGTTCGTACAGAGTTGCCGATAAAATCAGATGCCTGAAATCCTGTAATCTCCTCAATGGCAGAGCTAATAAAGAGCATCGTCCACTCCTCATCAAGTTGGGAACTAAAGAGAATATTGGGAATAGAGTTGATCAATGATTGATATTTACTTTGCAGTGACTCAATTTGATCTTGATAGGCTTTGATATCGGAAATATCGACATGCGTGCCTGCAAAAATGAGAGGATTGCCTCTTTTATCCTTTTCAATAATTTTAGCACGAGAGAGCATCCATTTGTAACTTCCATCTTTGCAACGCATACGAAACTCAACCCTAAACTCTTTGGATGGGTCACTTACTAAATTAAGAACGGTTGTTTTGGTAGATTTATCATCAGGATGGAGGAGTTTTTCCCATGTTTCAAGCCGATTAGGGAGTTCGTCTTCTTCATATCCAATCATTTTTTTCCACGCAGGGCTGAGATAGACCTCTTGCGTTTGGATATTCCACTCCCAATACCCATCATTGGTGATTGACAGTAGATTACTAAGTCGTTGTATGGTTTGGTTCTTTATATTCGTTTTTTCAATCCTCATATCTCCCCAATTTTAGATTATATAGATAAATTATAACATCTTTTTTGCTACAATAATTGAATATATTAAAAGGATGTAGCATGAATAAAAAGCCCTATTTAGAGACAATGCCTGATGAAAATGGCTATTTTGGTGAATTTGGTGGAGCCTTTATCCCTCCTCAACTTGAAGCAACATTTGCAGAGATTACCAAAGCCTATATGAAGTTATCCAAGTCACACGACTATCTTAATGAACTTAAAAGCATACGTAAACACTACCAAGGTCGCCCAACCCCCGTATACTATGCCAAAAATCTCAGTGAGGCTATTGGTGGAGGGCAAATCTATCTCAAACGTGAAGATCTCAACCACACAGGAGCTCACAAGCTTAACCACTGTATGGCAGAAGCCCTACTTGCCAAGTACCTAGGCAAAAAGAAGCTTATCGCCGAAACAGGTGCAGGTCAGCATGGGGTAGCTCTTGCAACTGCAGCTGCCTACTTTGGACTCGAATGTGAGATTCACATGGGTGAAGTCGATATTGCCAAAGAGTATCCCAATGTCGTACGGATGAAAATACTGGGTGCTAAAGTTGTGCCTGCCACACATGGACTTAAAACGCTCAAAGAGGCAGTTGACAGTGCTTTTGAAGCTTATATGGCAGACCCTGTAACACAACTTTTTGCTATTGGTTCCGTTGTTGGACCTCATCCCTTCCCTAAGATGGTACGTGACTTTCAAAGTGTTGTAGGCGTTGAAGCCAAAGAGCAGTTTTATGAAATGACAGGCAAACTTCCCGATATGGTTTGTGCGTGTGTGGGCGGTGGGTCAAATGCTATGGGAATCTTTAGTGGATTTATTGATGATGATGTCAAACTCTATGGGGTTGAGCCAATGGGTAAAGGAGATAAAATAGGTGAACACAGTGCCTCTTTGACCTATGGAAAAGAGGGGATAATGCATGGATTTAAGTCCATTATGCTTTGCGATGATGAGGGGCAACCTGCACCTGTACACTCCATTGGTAGTGGGATTGATTACCCATCCGTTGGCCCAGAACACGCTCATCTAAGTAGCATTGGACGCACCCAAGTAGGACTTTGTAATGACTTAGAAGCAGTAGATGCCTTCTATCAGCTCTCTCAATATGAGGGAATTATTCCTGCTCTTGAATCTGCTCACGCCGTAGCCTTTGCGATGAAGTATGCTAGAGAAAACCCTAATGAATCGATCTTGATCAATCTAAGTGGTCGAGGGGATAAAGATATTGATTTTGTAGTCGAAAACTATCCTATACCTAAAAAAGCATAAAAATACAAACCAAAGCTTTTGAAGCTTTGGTTACGATAGATTATTTCTTAACACCCCAAACATACCAATAGGGGGTTACCCAGACCCAATAGCCTGCTTTTCCCTGTTGTCCACACCAAGGACCACCTGCCCAATAGCCATAATCTCGAAATTCACCATAGCTTCGTCGATCTCTAGCACATTTAAGTTTTTGGACTAAGTTACTGTATTTTCCATTAAGTGAGGCTTTTGGAGGGATAGTACTAAAAGGCTTTTTTTTACTTACATTTTTATTCCCCCAGACATACCAACGTGGAGCGATCCACACCCAGTAGCCTGCTTGTCCTTGCTGTCCACACCAAGCACCCCCTTTCCAATAACCATAATCTTTGTATTCACCATAGCTTTGACGATCACGTGGACACTCCATAACTTGCAAAAGGTTATGGTATTTTCCATCCGCTGAGGAACGAGGATCCCCAATATCATTATCCAACGCCTGAGCTTGAACGACAAAGAAAAATAGAACAAAAAACAATAATAATTTTTTCATATAAAACTCCTTTTGTTTTAATTATAGTCTAATTTGGATTTAAGATATTTGAAATGAAGTAATTTGAAGTTTATGAAGTACCAATACTCCACAAGGTGGAGTATCGTATTAGTTAGAATTAGCCTACGGTTATATCATCACTTTTCTTTTTAAAATACTCTTTATCTACGCGACAAAGTGGACAGGCGTTGGGGGCTTTTTTGCCTCTATGGACGTGACCACAAACTTCACAAACCCACTCTTCATCCTCTTCGCTCTCAAAGAATCCATCTTCTTCAAGGGCTTTTTTAAGGGCTAGATACTCCGCTTCATGTTCGACTTCGACTTTTCCAATGGCTTTAAAGAGACGTGCAATGGCTTTGAGCCCCTCCTCTTTGGCTACCTCTTCAAATTCAGGATACATCGTCTCATGTTCGTACTTCTCACCGTCAGCTGCGTATTGCAAGTTTTTGGCAGTGGTATCAAGCTCCACATCATTGACAAGTTGATTGTAGGCTTTAAACTCTGCCATGGCGTGGTATTTTTCATTATCAGCTGCCTCTTGGAAGAATCGAGCCACTCTATGGTATCCCTCATTCATGGCAACCTCAGCAAAGAACTCATATTTGTTTCGTGCTTGTGACTCTCCTGCAAAAGCTTTCATAAGATTCACTGCTGTTAGGTTATCAGTCGTACACTCCATATCCATTCCACAACAAACTAAGGTTCCACCACCCACGTTTTGTACTTCTACTTCATTACCACACTTTGGACACTTATAGCTTTGATATTTTTTCATTATTTCACACTTCCTTTTACGTTTTCAATAAACTCGGTTATATCTTCATGCATTGACTGCAAATCCTCTTCGTGTTCGACTTCATCAGCTAAAATCTCTGAAACCAAATCATAGGTCACAATATCTTTGTTGCGTGTCAAATCAACAATCTCAGAATAGGTAGAGATGGCACACTGCTCGCCTTTGATGGCATCTTCCAATATCTTGACCACATCAAAGTCACTGGGGGCATCGTAGCCACAATTGGTCTGCTCAAACCACTCTTTGGGGTGCAGCAGGGGTGTACCACCTAGTTGCAAGATACGGTCAGCGACCATGTTGGCGTGTCGCAGTTCATCGGTAGCGTGTTGGTTAAGCTCTGCAATAGCAGCATCTTTCATGATTCCCTTAACAACTTTGGATTCAATAAAATATTGATAATACGCTAACCACTCATCGGCATAAGCTTTGTTGAGCAATTTAATCACCTCATCAATCTCAATCCCCTTGATAATCGAATGTCCTCGTAGTGCCATCTTCTACTCCTTTTGAATTTTAAACGATAAAAATTATCATTTAAAAATTATACTCCTTAAAAACTTAAAGAATCATAAAATAATAGAAAGGATCTATTTATTTACTCTTTTTTGTTTAAAAGATAAAGAAAAAAAGCGTATATCCCCGAAAATTTAAAATTGTTATCCACATAATGTTCAATCACATAAAACATAAAGTAGTAGATACGGGCGGATGACCAAACGATGATTGCTATACTAAAAAGTTGAATCCACGGTGAAGGTGTCATCATGTTTAGGAGGATGGAGAGGAGAAGTAAACATAGAAATAAAAAGGCTTTTAGATAGATCGCCTTAGGACTTTTAATATCTTGTGTGAGGTTGAGTTTTTTCATTTTAAATATCCAAAGTAAATAAAGCTCTTTGTGACTGCATACTAACGACTAACATTGGAATAGTCTCTACTCTCATTATTATGGAAGTAGAGACATATACTAAACTTCTATCACCTCAACTTTGACTGACTTAAATCTTGGTGTAAGGATAAGTTCATCGCACTCATCACCAAAGATGGCATTGATACGGCTCTTGGCATGGTGGAAAGTGGTGTAGAGTGTTTTGGGTTTGACTTTATCGCTAAAGGCTACGGTAAGTGCTGTGGTTTCACCGTATTGGGTCTTTAAGATCACCTTTTTGGATTTGAAATTTTCTCTATCTTCATTGGAGACAAAAAGCACATCTTCATCGTGTTTGGTATAGAGCTTTTGACTGCGTTTGGTTTGGGCAGCGTTGTTGTAGTGTGCTAGGATTCTTCCTGTTGTGAGGTAGTACTCATTGCTATTGTAAAATTTCTTTTCCAATATCTCTTGTACCATACCACGAAGCTTATATTGATGGTATTTAAAACGTGCCAAGCCATCTTTGGTTCTAAAATCAAGTAGGTGCAGTATTGGCGTATCTTCGTGGTAGATTGGCCACTGCATTCCGCGTTTTCTATGGCGTTCGAGGCGGTAATAAGCCGCCCCACTAAAGCGGTTGGTCGCAACCGTGGTCACCTCTTCCCATACCTCTTGGCTACTAGCATAGTTAAAGTTTCCACCTAGCTTGTTGTCCATCATCTGCAATACTTCCCAATCATCGGGTAAATTAGATTCTACAAGAGGTTGAGAGAGGTGCAGTCGTCGCATAGCATTGACATACACCCCCGTCTTTTCATAAGCACTACGCACCCCAATGACAATATCGGCTTTTTGAGCAATCTCGGTCATAAAAAGCTCTTGAGTCATGATAAATTCAAGCTTCTCAATGGCTTTTTCAACTTTATTGATATTGGTATGAATATGAGTAATGTCTTCACCCATATTAAGCAAGGCTTTGACTCTGCCCTCAAGCATCTCATCAACCAATTGAGGGGTCATAAGTCCCTCTTCTTTGGGAGGTTGATAGTCAGGATTGTAGTAAGGCAAGCAACCCATATCGCAGGCTCCTTGAACATTGTTTTGTCCACGCAATGGCATAAGACCTGCTCCACTCTTGCCCACATTACCTGTCATGATGGCTAAGTGTGTAATTGCCATCACGGCGTAGCTTCCATCAAGATGCTCTGTAATGCCCAGTCCCCAAAAGATCATTGATTTTTTAAGAGCGTATTCCCGTGCAATATTGGGGATCATTTTGCTCAAATACTCATAGCCCTCTATCTCTTTGAAAAACTCAGGATTGGCATAAGGGTCACCTAGAATTTTGGCTTTAAACTCCTCAAACCCTTTGCTTCGGTTGGCGATAAAGCTCTCATCATAAAGCTCTTCATTGATAATGACAAATGCCATCATATTAAGGATCAATAGGTTCGATTCAAAAGGGATAATGCTATTGTATTTAGCATGTTTGGCAAGTTTGGTCTCCCGTACATCAATGACGGCGAGATTATTATGCTCTTTTGCCATGGAGACAATACGGTTAGAGACAATGGGGTGTGCTTCGATGGTGTTTGAGCCAATGACCACCATAAATTCACTCTCGTAAATATCGTTAAAGGGATTGGTTGCAGCTCCCTCTCCAATGGTAGCACGCATTCCTTTGAGTGATGGGGAGTGGCAGACTCTTGCACAGTTATCGACATTTGGGGATTCCATGCTTTCACGGCAAAATTTTTGAAAGAGATAGGCACTCTCACAGTTGGTTCTTGCTCCTCCAATGGCACAAAAGCTCTTACGACCGTATTTGTTTTTGATTTCACTTAGCTTACTTGTAGCAATGGTCGTAGCCGTATCCAAATCACAGGTATAATACTCTTCACTAAACTCCTGAAGTTGGGCTTTATGTGATTCAAAGAGCGTAGGGTTTTTCTCCATAAAGCTCTTTTTGATGCGGGGTTCTCTGATTCTATCCTCTGCATCAACAAAGTCGTATCCATATTTACCCTTAATACAGAGTTTTCCTTGGCTGACAATACCATCTTTTTGGGCATAAATTTTAGTGATTTTATTATCTTCAACCACACCTGTAATATCACATCCTACTCCACAATAGGTACAGACACTCTCTATCTCTTTTTTACTCATCTTTTATCCTAGTATGCTCTTTTATATTATCTGTAGTTATAGCATAGTATATTTATAAAGTCAATTGTTAGAATAAAAAAACTAAATTTGAAATGTTTGATATTGAGTGTATAAAATATCTTTTTACAGACCTACAAGCACAAAAGCGATATAATTTGATAATTTTAAACAAGAGTGAGTAGCCCATGAAAGCAATATCCCTATTTAGTGGAGGGCTTGATAGCTGTATTGCTATTAAGCTCATCAAAGACCAAGGCATTGATGTCATTGCCATGCATATCGATACAGGCTTTGGAGGAACCAAAGACAATACTGCCCATTTGCAAAATATGTGTAAGCAACTTGGAGCAGAGCTAAAAGTAGTCGATATCAAAGATCAATTTGTACGTGAAGTTTTGTTTGATCCCAAGTATGGTTATGGCAAAAACTTCAATCCCTGTATCGACTGCCATGCCAATATGTTTCGTGTAGCCAAAGCGATGATGCAAGAGTGGGGAGCTTCATTTTTGATTTCAGGTGAAGTGATGGGGCAACGCCCTATGAGTCAAAGAGCCGATGCGATGAAGCAGGTAATTGACCTAGCCCAAACCGATGAATTGCTCTTACGCCCACTCTCGGCCAAACTCCTCTCCCCTACCCTACCCGAAAAAGAGGGATGGGTGGATCGTGAAAAGCTCCTTGATATTCAGGGACGAAACCGCGAAGTACAGATGAAAATAGCCAATGAGATGGGATTAGAAGATTATGAATCACCAGGAGGTGGATGTCTGCTCACTGATGAAAACTTCTCTAATAAAATACGTGAGTTTATAGCCCATGATGATGCTTTTGGGGTAGAGGATATTGCTGTGCTAAAATATGGTCGTCACTTTAGATTGCCCAATGGAGCTAAATTGATTGTAGGACGACATAAAGAGGATAATGAAGCCATTCAAATAATCAAGAATCCTAAATTTACTACACTGCGTCTGCCAATTGCAGGACCTTATTCACTTATTAGCCGTGATGCCTCGGATGAAGACAAGGCATTAGCAAGTGCTATTGCCATTACCTATACCAAGAGTAGTACTGATGAGGAGTATGAGGTAGAGATTGATGGTGAGGAGAAGGTGATGGTATCACCTTTTGCAACGAAAGCAGAAGTGGCTCCTTACTTTTTTAATGCTAAATAGTAGAAAGATGAATCAATCTAATGGGGGCTTGGGAGAGATTTTTCTCATTCTCCTTCTTGATGCTATACTGATTGCTATCTTTGTCATAACTTACGCTATAGAGGAAGCTTTTGCCGTACTTTTATTGCTCTTGGGACTATTAGCTCTACGCTATATTTTGGCTTACCGAAAAAAGGTGCTCCAAGAGATATGGAACAAAGATAGAAAACGACTCGTCAAGGTCACGTTTTGGAGTACTGTTGTTTTTTTTGGTAGTGGTTTTCCAATGGCATATCAAATCAAAAATTCTATGGAAGTGAAAATTGATATTGATCGTTTGGTAATGCATAAATCTAGTTTTAAAGAGAAAGCAAAGATACTTAAAGCATCTTCAGAATTTCAAGATGAGATATGTCCCAAGCTCAAAAAACTACAATATACAATCGTTTTTTATCCCAGTAGAAGTAAAGAGTATATAGTGTTATGTAACTAAATGCTGTAATTTATTTTGATTTGAAATGTAGTGTTGGTGCGTAGAGACGCACCAACTTAGAGAATAAAGATGGTTGGAATAATAAGTGGGTATCGCTTTTTAGTACGTACAATATGACGTTTGACTGCTACACGAATCTCATTTTCGATAATAGTATGATTTTTGAGAGCCTCAGGTTTGATATTAGGGAGTAGTAGCTCTAAAATATCCTCAATCTCTTTGGTAAATCGCTTGGTCTCTTTGTCCGCAACCAATCCATAGGTTGTAACCACAGGTTTACCCACAAGACGTTGATTGCTTTGGGCAATTTGAGCGACAATATTGACAATACCATCACTGGCTAGCTTTTGTCGATCAAGAACCACACTGTTTTCAATCGTTCGATTATTTTGATTATCGATATAGGTCTTACCACTCTTAACGGTTTTGACTTTTTTGAGATACTTGGCGGTAATCTCAACTTGATCCCCATCACTCATTAGCAAGATATTCCGCTCTGGTACACCACAAGCCACTCCCGTACGAGCATGCTGGGCAATGTGATTGTATTCACCATGCACTGGCAAAAAGAACTTTGGTTGTACCAGTCTTAAAATAAGCTTCTGCTCCTCTTGAGCAGCGTGACCTGAGACGTGAATATCAGCAAATTCACGGTAACGTACGGTAACCCCTGCTTTCATTAATAGGTTCATCAATCTTGAAACCGACCCCTCATTTCCTGGAATTGCTGAAGCAGAGATAATGACTGTATCGGTAGGTTTAAGTTTAATATGTCGATGCTCATCCGTTGCCATTCTTGAGAGTGCTGCCATCGCCTCACCTTGTGAACCAGTAGTAACGATAAGGACATCGCTGTCTTTGAATTTATTAACCTCGTGGGCATCGATAAAGTTTTTATCCGCAATATCAATATAGCCCAATCTGCGTGTCGTCTCAATGTTTCGCTCCATTGACCTTCCAATAATACAGAGCTTTTTACCCATCTTGACTGCTCGCTCCATTACCTGATAGATTCTATGGATATTGGATGAGAACGTAGACATAATGATTCTACCTTTTGCTTTACTTAGCAACTCATCAAAGGTTTTCCCAACGACCGCTTCACTCTTGGTAAAACCAGGGTTGTGCGAGTTGGTACTATCGGAAAATAGACATAAAACACCCTGCTCACCATAGTGTGCAAAGCGGTGTAAATCCATAGTATAACCATCAATTGGTGTATGATCGACTTTGAAATCTGCTGTGTGCATGATCACACCTGCTGGGGTTTGAATTGCTAGTGAGCAGGCATCGATAATAGAGTGTGTGGCATGCAACCATTCAACTTTAAACTCACCAATATCGTAAATCTCACGCTTAGTCACATAATTAAAGTACTTCACATCATCACGCAATCCATGCTCATGAAATTTGTTTTCAATCATCGCTAGAGCAATAGGAGTCGCAAAAATAGGAAATTTCATCTTCTTAAAGAGATACGGCATCGCACCAATATGGTCTTCGTGAGCATGTGTAATCACAATCCCTTTGATTTTATCTTTGATCGCTTGAAGGTATGAAAAATCTGGGACTAAAATATCAACCCCATGCATCGTTTCATCAGGGAAACTCATCCCTACATCGATGATAATAGCACTCTCTTCAGTCTCAAGGACAGCCATATTTCCACCAATCTCTCCTAACCCACCTAATGGAGTGAAGCGGATCTTTTTGTTGTTGCGTGGATCAATCTTTCTCCACGGTGTCATTCGGCTCTCTTGGGCTTTTTTATTGGCAATAATGGAGAGTTTCATATCTTGTGAAAGCTCACCACTCACCATACCTCTTTTTGGCTTTTTATTTCGACTATTATTGTTTCGTTTTTGATTTGGGTTACGTCGCTGATTATTAGTACCTTGCGTACGTTTATTAGCTTGGTTGGTCACCTCTTTTTGAGGTCTATTTTGATTGTTTGGAGTATTTGGTTTGCTATTCTTAGCAGCACTGTTATGATTATTACTGTTTTCTTTTTCCATCTATCAATCCTGTATTAATTTATTTAGAGTGTTTTAAATAACTTATTATAGGTTGATGTTGAAGC
>Ga0193954_1000419_pt1 | contig 24576 bp, 22 predicted proteins | sample BB_5_MG_FD_140340 | JGI IMG/M metagenome (GOLD analysis project Ga0193954, IMG submission 140340) | Microbial mat bacterial communities from the Broadkill River, Lewes, Delaware, United States - BB_5_MG | ecosystem: Environmental > Aquatic > Freshwater > River > Microbial mats | place: USA...
GTGGGATACATGCTTCAATTGAACTGTGAAACTGATTTCGTTGCGAAAAACGGAGATTTTCAAACAATGATCAAATCTATCATGCAAGTAGGGATGGATAAAGGAGCGAATTCTACGGAAGAGCTTTTAGCAATGCCTTACAATGATAAATTGACTGTTGCTGAGAAAATTACTGAGCAAATTGGTGTAATCGGTGAGAAATTAGAAATTTCTAACTTCGCGAAGGTTGAAGCGCCTACTGTTGTTGCTTACAATCACCCAGGTAACCAATTAGCTACCTTAGTTGCTTTAAACAACGCGTCTGATGTTGCTGCTGATGCAGGGAAACAAGTTGCTATGCAAGTTGCTGCGATGAACCCATTGGCGTTAAGCAAAGAAGGTATCGATGAGAATACAATCTCTAGAGAGTTAGAAGTTGGTAAAGAATTGGCAATCCAAGAAGGAAAACCTGCTGAAATGGCTGAGAAAATTGCTCAAGGTCGTTTAGGTAAATTCTTTAAAGAGAATACTTTATTGTCACAAGCTTTTATTAAAGACAACAAACTTACTGTTGAGCAATTCTTGAACTCTTCTGAGTCAGGTTTAACTGTTACAGAGTTTAAAAGATTTTCTTTAAGCTAATTTACAGCTTAACTAAATATTTAAAGCCGTTTATCATTTGATAAACGGCTTTTTTTGTTCTAAACGGTCACTGTTGCTATTCGTTCTTTTTCCATTGCAATTGCTCTGGGAAATAGAATATTGTTTTCTAAATGAATGTGCAGATGCAGATCTTGTTCAAATTCGTTTAATAATGCAAAGGCTACTCGATAGGTGTTACAAGCGTCTTCAGGTGGCGTATAATTATCTGTTAGTAATGCAATTTTTCGATAGCGTTCGCCCTCAGCTGAGTGTTCATCCATCATCATATTGATTGGGTTATTAACTGTACCGAAATGTGGTGCGCTCATTTGCTCTCCTTTATTACTAAGCATTTTACGGATAAATGGAAATAATATTAGTTCTTCTTTCTTCATGTGCTGAGCTAACTCTCCCGCTGAGGCAAAAAACTCATTTCGTACGTCGATTAATTCTGGATGGCGTTCACCATGTACCTTGCTAATTTTATCTAAGTAGGCTTTTAATTCAGGTGTTTTCTCTTCAACATAACGATGATGCTTCTTTTCAATGTAATCTACAAGTAAGTCTAATGGCCATGTCTTGTAGTCTATTGTTTCTGAATCTCGACTTTCTAACGCGTTGTTAAGATCCGAAAGTAGTGAATGCGATTCAATATTCTTTTTCTCGCACGCGTTTCCTATTGTTCTGTTTCCTTGACAGCAAAAATCAATGCTGTATTTCTTAAAAATACTAGCTGCTCTGTAATCGTTTGCAACTAGCTCGCCGATAATCTGATTCTCTTGGATTTTCATATTGTATGTTTTATTTGTGTCTAATTTGTTCTAACTTTTAACGCTTCAAAAAATATGTGTTCTTCGGAAAATTTAAATTGAGTGATTCGATTGTTGTTTCTGAAAGCATATGCTGTAGTTTTTTTCGAATCACTACAAATTCGTTGTGTAATGGACATGGTTCGTTTTCATCACAATAGTCAAGTCCTAAGCCACATGAATTATATATCGTATCTCCGTCAATGGCTTTGACTATCCTTAATAGAGTAAGATTGTCAGTTGTACTTAAATCTATTGTATATCCTCCGCTAACGCCTTTTGTTGAGAGTATTATGCCTTCTTTAACTAGGGATTGAAGTATTTTTCCTGTAAATGCTACTGGGGATTCAATCGCTTGAGCTACTTCTTTCAAATTGACTTTCGCATTCTTATTTGATTGTTGACCAATGTATATCGTGGCCCTAATTGCGTATTCACATGCTTTTGAAAACATAATGTAACTTTTATATACACAAATATATGAGTTTATTTTTAAAGCGGACAAAAAAGTCCGAAATAAAAGTTTGGACTTTTTTTTACAATAGAATTCTCGATTTCTTGAATACTTGTATCATTGTTTTTACTTGTATTGAAACTGGGAATAGTATCTTTATGTCATGAGATTTATGTTCTGTTTTTTTGGGTTGTTCTTGGTTGCCTCTTGCGCGCCAGCTCGATTCGTTGAGCCATTGGATAAGGGTGAATGGTCTGTTGGTGCTAATCTTGGCGGACCTGTTTTGGATTTTGGTGGTGCTCCTATTCCTGTTCCGTTATCGGCAGTTGAAGTGGGGTACGGACTTGATAGTTCTTTGACTGTCCATGGTGCTTTACATGCAACTTCAATGTTGTTCGGAAATGGACAGCTGGATCTTGGAGTGACTTATAAATTTGTGAATCAGAACAAATGGATACCAAACGTCAGTGTTTCTCCTGGGGTTAACGTAATTTATAGTCCAAGTGCGAAAACTGGAAAGTTGTGGCCAATGCTTGATCTTAATGCGTATTGGAATTATGGTAAGCGCACAAACTATATTTATTTGGGAGTGAATAATTATTTTGAATTGTCGCGTACTATGGCAAATAATCAACCTCAAAATCACAATTGGTTATTTAGTCCTCAACTTGGTCATATACTAAAAGGTAAAAAGGATAAATGGGAAATGATAACCGAGTTTAAATACATCGGTCCAAATATTTCATCGGAGTATTCTTTTATCCCTTACCAGGGAATAGTGAATCAGGGAGCGATTGGTTTTTATTTGGGTGTAAGACGAAAATTTTAAATGATGAGAGATTTTATTTTTATTTGCTTGTTGGCCATGAGTTTGATTTCTTGTGAGAAACTGACCTTAGATCAATTGGCATTTCCTTCGGAAAAGTTAGATAGTTACACGTTTAGTAATTACAATGGTGAAATCGGAATTGACGAAACAATGTACATCGATGATAGTAAAAAGCATTTGGTGGGATTGACTTCGACGGATATCAGCACTGGCGATCAATATAAGATTTACGGAGTGTATATCGGAGACATCACTACGATCAGTTCGGATAGCATCATTTTATACTTCCATGGTCAATCTAAACACATGGACCATTATTTTTCTCGTGCAGCATTACTCGCAAACGTTGGAGGGAAATACAATTATGGGGTCTTTATGATTGATTATCGAGGCTATGGGATGTCTGAGGGGGAATCTACTGAGCAAGGTTTATATGAAGATGGTGAAGCGGCTATTTCGTGGCTGAAAAATCAAGGTGCTGATCAAAATCGTGTGTTTTATTATGGGTATAGTCTTGGTGCTATCCCAATCATAGATAGAGCGGCGTATCGCACAGATTTTAAACCCAAAAAATTAATCTTGGAAGCGCCTTTGGCTTCGGTGGAAAATCTCGTTCATAATTCAACCGTGATTAATGTTGATCCTGGATTTGTGACTACACTCGAATTCAATAATGCTGAAAAAATCAAAGATGTTTCTTGCCCCTTACTTTGGATGCATGGAAAAGAGGATACTTACATCGCAATTAGTAATGGTGAATTGATTTATGGGAATCACAATGCGGGAGAAAAAATTGCTGTGCGTGTTGATGGTTCAGACCATTCTGAAATCCCACCCAAGTATGGAATAGATAATTATATGAATGAGATTTTGAATTTCATTCAAGATTGAGACGGGTCGAGTTCAAAACATGTTCCAAAATCCGTATATTTGCGCAACCTCAAATAAGTAAAATGAAGTACAAAAGAATACTCCTAAAATTAAGTGGTGAATCACTTATGGGCGATAAAGCATTCGGAATTGATAACAATCGATTGAGTGAATATGCCAATCAAATCAAAGCGGTATATGAACAAGGAGTAGAGATTGCCGTGGTAATCGGTGGTGGAAACATTTTTAGAGGTGTACAAGCTGAAGAAGGTGGTATGGATAGAACTCATGGTGATTACATGGGAATGTTAGCTACAATGATCAACGCCATGGCTTTGCAAGCGGCATTAGAATCTAAAGGGGTTCAATCTAGGTTGCAATCTGCTATTGAAATGAAAGAGATTGCAGAGCCTTACGTAAGAAGAAGAGCAGTTCGTCATCTTGAAAAAGGTCGTGTTGTTGTTTTTGGTGCAGGTACGGGTAATCCTTATTTTACCACAGATTCTGCAGCTTCGTTGAGAGCAATTGAAATCAATGCAGAGGTTATTTTGAAAGGTACGCGTGTGGATGGTATTTATACTGCTGATCCTGAGAAAAACCCTGACGCAACAAAATACGACGTGATCAGTTTTGATGATGTCTACAGAAAAGGCTTAAAAGTGATGGACATGACTGCATTCACTTTGTGTAAAGAAAATGATTTACCAATCGTTGTTTTTGACATGGATACTCCAGGTAATTTGAATAAAGTGCTTTCTGGTGAACAAGTTGGTACGATTGTTCGTAATTAAGTTTTAAAAAAAGAAAAATGACTGAAGAATTAAATATGATTTATGACGAGTTTAAAGGGGCTAACTCTAAAACGATAAGCCACTTTGAAGTTGAATTGTCTAAAATTAGAGCGGGAAAAGCATCTCCGGCTATGCTTCAAACTGTAATGGTTGATTATTACGGATCTCCAACTCCATTAGCACAAGTTGCCAATGTAAATACAATGGATGCAAGAACAATTACGGTTCAACCGTGGGAGAAAGCTATGCTTGATCCTATTATGAAAGGGATCATTAACTCAAACTTAGGATTTGCTCCACAAAGTAATGGGGAATCGGTTTTGATTTCTGTACCGCCTCTAACGGAAGAAAGAAGAAAGGAATTGGTTAAACGTGCTAAGGCAGAAGGTGAAAATGCAAAAGTTGGGATTAGAAATAATCGTAAGGATGCGTTAGACATGGTTAAATCACTGAAGTCTGATGGACTGTCTGAAGACTTAACAAAAGATGCTGAAGGGCAAATACAAACGATTACAAATAGTTTCTCTACCAAGATTGATGATATATTAGTAGTAAAAGAGAAAGAGATTCTTACTATCTAATTGTTGGAAAGAGATTTTGATAAATGCCGCTTCTTTGAAGTGGCATTTTTTTTACTGAAAATTTCAACCTATTCTTTCACTAGAATCTCAACGCGTCGATTGGCTTGCTCTTCATAAAAGAACTTAGGTTCTGCATATACCGGCCTAGTATTACCATATCCTACTGCTGTTAAACGCGATTTACTGATGCCATTTTCAATCAGGTATTTCATTACGCGTTTAGCACGTGCTTCTGATACTTTTTGTCCTGCAAATGAATTGTCCCCAAGAGCAAAAACATGTCCTTGAATTTCAATGTTGATGTTTGAGTTTAATGCCAAGAAGTCTTTTAATCGTTTTAATTTGGGTACTGAACTTTCCGTAATTTCACTTGTGCCTTGCTTAAATTCAATGTCTTCTATTTTGATACTCTTGCCTGCCGAAATTTGCTCCAATTCAAACACAATTTCTTGATCTTCAAATGCAGAAAACTTATCAAAGATATCCTTAAAGAAATATCCTTCAACTTCACACTTTAACATGAGTTCACATGTTTTAGGGAGGTTAAAGAAAAAGTCTGATCCGGTATATATGCCGTCCATTATTTTGTTTCCCTCTATGGAGAGACTTGCAATTAAAGGTTTTTTTGAAAATTTATCGCGAACAATAATACTGAATGTTGGTGCGAAATCATCATCCCTTCGATCAACAATTTTTTCTTCTGTAACTTGTGGTTTGTGTGCGTGAAATCTCCAGGATAAATCAAGCTTTTCCGTAGATGCTTCTTCCGTGGCAAATAAAATCAGTAGTTTGTCTCCTTCTTTTAGATTCAAGGTGTAAAGGACTCCATCTCCAATTTGGTAATCCAATCCTACGGTTTTAAATGTTTTATTGGTTTGTAGTCGCTTTATTTCAGCTATACCCGTTGCTATTTCTTCACAGATATTATTCTTCTCTTGTTGAAAAACAACCATCTGAAGGTAGTTGTGCTTTACTGATGCTTTGAAGGTTAGTTCGCCAGAAAAACCGGCAACAAATGAACACCAAAGCTCATTCTTTCCATCAATCTTACTCAAAGATGGGTAAGCCTCAATTGAATTCTGCGATTTCTTTCCTGTAAATTCTAATTTGTAATCGCCATCATTGAAGATGTTAATGGCACCTTGACATGTATTCATAGCATCTCGTTCAGACTTTTGCGCAAAAAGCCCAAAAGAAATGAAGAGTAGGAGAGTAAGAATACTTAATTTTGTCATTTTTCAAAGGTAAAGATAGCGAAAGAATAAAAATTCTAGCGCTTAAAGAGTAAAACAGTTGAGTATGGAAACATTATACACAAAAATTGGACCAGAGAATTTACGCGCAGTGATAGACAGGTTCTACGATATCGTCTTTTTTGATTCAAAAATAGCGCATCTGTTTGATTCTGAGAAATCGCTGATAAGAGACAAACAATACATGTTTTTAACTCAGTTTTTGGGTGGTCCAAATCTTTATTCAGAAAAATATGGACATCCGAAAATGAAATTGAGACATTTACCTCATGCAATCGGTGAAGCGGAAAGAGATGAGTGGTTGAGATGTATGAGAATAGCTATTACGGAGAAAATTGAGGATAAAGAATTGGGTGATGCCCTTTACAATTGTTTCCCTAAGGTGGCTAGCCACATGATGAACCGCTAATGCCTACATAGTCAGCCTTAATTTTCCTAAGCTGTGAATTCGTATAAAGAGCTTGTTTTCTAACGGGTGAATGTTGCGTATTTCTATGTCTTCAACTTTTCCTGACATCAAAACGCCTTCACTTAACTCCATATTTAAATTGTTGTTTAAGCTCACTTTCATTGAATCTAAATAGGGTCTTAAATCCATTGCTGCTGATTCTCTGATCGTATTTGTAATCTTCGTGTTGAATAACCACTTCGCAGATTTTAATAGCGCACTTTTAGTCTTTACATCAAAATTTAAGTCAGGAAATGAAATGAACTGGTTCTCGGCATCGAATACTGGGGTTCCTGTAAGGTAGAGTGTTCCTTTCTTTTTACCCGAGAAATCAACTTTAATACTTAGTTTTTGATCGGATGCTCCATGCACCTCAATGTCACCAAAAATGACTTCCTTACCGCTTAAATCGATTTTGGTTCCACGAATGTTCTGTGATAGAACTGAGGATAAAGAATCATAAGTTGCATGTATGTCCATTGTTATGTCAAATCCATCACGATTCTCATACTTTGAGAGGGGCGGGAGTTTGTTTGTTTTTGGTTCTTTGTATTCTAAATCTATGGTTGGACTCGCATGAAGTAACGCGTTAACATATGCTGTATCGCCTTTAAAATAAATATTACTCAATGAGATGTTCTTTGGATGCATCGTTAGAAATCCATAACCTTCCATGTCTGTGGGAAGTGTAAGTAACTTCCAAATAACTTCCATTTCAGGTTTTAAATCCACAGCCGAGATTTCCTTGTCAATGTCTTTCTCTACATCCTGTAATGCCTTTGTAAGCTCTTCTTCCAATGTTTTTGTTGCGTCATAACTGAATACCGTCATTTCACATGGTGAAAGTGCTTTAACTGTCCTTAATTCTGTTTTTGATGTTAATTTATAATCTTTAGATACGCCAATGGAAGTGGCATAACCAACGTGTACTCCTCGCATGGGTTCATCGACTCCGCATGATGCATACAACCTTGGAACTACGCAATGTCCATCTGAACTGAAAATACCTGTGCATTGAGCGCAGTAGTTTACGCGTAACGCATACCTTCCGTCTACATCAAAGAGTAATTTGTTCCCTACACCTTTAAATTGTATCGGGGCTCTTAAGAATTTATATGAAAAACTCACTCCTTCACATTGCTGTTCTTTTCCTGTAAATTTCACGGGTACGGAAGCGTTTGTTTCTTCGAATATTGGATTTAAATTTATTTTTATTGGAAGCTTTATCGATGAGATCGGTTGTTCTGGTAAAGTGTTTTCAGTGACAATGATTGCAGGCGATTCAGGAGAAACGGGACCACATGAATAAAGGATAAAAGAAACCATGAATAATCTAAATAGCACTTTTAACGCGGGAAGTTTCATTTGAAGCAATGGATTGATGAAATATTCTTTTAACAGGATTAAAAATACATACTTATTCAATACGTAAACCGATTTTCATGTAAAATTGGGGATTAATTTTCCAATCCAAAATTGAGTTTCATGCTGGATTTTTATTAATATTGTTTAAATTAACTAATCTAATAAATGAAATTATGAAAAAAGTTATCGGAGTTGCTGCATTCGCAGTTTTTGGTATGGTCGCATTATCTTCTTGTAAGAAGGTTTATACTTGTACTTGTACAACTACTAGCGGAAGTTACAGTTATACATCTACTTCAACGTACACTGCAACTAAATCAGATGCAACTACATTGTGTGAAGCAGATAACGATACGTACACAACTTGTACAATCGACTAATTCATAGATTTAAAAGAATAGTAAAAGGAAGCCTTGGCTTCCTTTTTTTGTAATTAGAATAATTTATATGAATTCAATAGAACGTTTTTTACTCGACTCAGGTTTATCTTGGACAATGAGCAAGTTGTTGCCTTATATTTTGATGGTATTCATTGGTTTACTACTCGTTTTTATTCTAAAACGATTTGTTGCAAAAATGAAATTGCCTGTTCGGTTACTGATTAAATTAACAGTGTTAATCTTGCCGTTTGTTTTATATTTTGCTGTAGCCCCAATTTATCAAGGTGATTTTTCAAATAATTCTGTGGAAATTTCTAAAGATGATGCTTATAAAGAGTTGACCGGAAAAAGATTGGTTGTTCTAACAATTCCAGGTTGCCCTTATTGCTTCGAGGCTTTGGGGAGGATGAAAAAATTAAAGGAACGTGTTCCTGCAATTGAAATTGATTATATCGTTTGTCATACGGATCCTGAAACAATGGATTGGTACAAGCAAGAAGCGGGGGATGCTGTCAACGTGAAAATGGCCGAAAATATTAAATCTATGTCTGAATTGGCGTTTGGGGTGTTTCCAACCTTTGTTTTAGTTGACGGAGATAAAACGCTTCGTACGTGGTCAAATGACAATTTTGGTGTTTCTGCAATGGACGAAATTGAATTGAATTTTAATTAAAATAAATGGACTTTGAACAGAGCTCGAGTTAGAATTAACTCGGGCTTTTTTTGTCTAAAATAAAAAAGGGTGAGATTTTAATCCCACCCTTTTTTAAATATTCGAGTAATGCTTACAACTTAGCAAGAATGGAATTTAATGTATTACTTGGACGCATTGCTTTAGCTGCTTTGTCGTCATTAGGGAAGTAGTATCCGTCTAAATCAACCGGACTTCCTTGAGCGTTGTTTAACTCTGTAACAATTGTATTTTCATTTGAATTAAGTTCCGCTGAAACTTGAGCGAACTGTGCTTGCAATTCTGCATCCTTGGATTGTTTTGCTAATGCCTCAGCCCAATATTTAGCCAAGTAGTAGTGAGAACCACGATTGTCTAATTCACCTACTTTTCTAGATGGTGATTTATCATTCAATAAGAATTCAACTGTTGCTTCATCCAAGGTCTCACCTAAAATAGAAGCTTTCGCATTGTTTGTAGATTCTCCCATGTGTTCCAATGAAACCGCTAAGGCCAAGAATTCACCCAATGAATCCCATCTCAAGTGACCTTCTTCATTGAATTGTTGAACGTGCTTTGGAGCAGATCCTCCAGCTCCAGTTTCAAACAAACCACCACCGTTCATCAAAGGAACAATCGAAAGCATTTTTGCAGATGTTCCTAATTCTAAAATTGGAAATAAATCTGTTAAGTAATCTCTTAAAACATTTCCTGTAACAGAGATTGTATCTTGTCCTTTCTTTAATCGGTCTAAGGTATATAATGTAGCGTTTGTTGGTGATAGAATCTGTATATCCAATCCAGCTGTATCGTAGTTTGGAAGATATGCTTCAACTTTCTTAATCAACTCAGCATCATGTGCTCGTTCGTTATCTAACCAAAAGATTGTTGGTGTTTGAGTCGCTTTTGCTCTGTTTACAGCCAATTTAATCCAATCTTGTACGGGCGCGTCTTTTACTTGACACATTCTCCAGATATCTCCTGCTTCAACGCTATGCGACATTAAAACAGTACCGTTTTGATCAATCACATCAACTCTACCGTCAGATGCAATTTCAAATGTTTTGTCATGTGATCCGTATTCCTCAGCTTTTTGAGCCATTAATCCAACATTTGGAACTGTTCCCATCGTTGTTGGGTCAAATGCCCCATTTTCTCTACAGAAGTCAATTGTTGCTTGGTAAACCGAAGCATAACTGCTGTCTGGAATAACGGCTTTCGTATCTTGTTGCTTGCCTTCAGCATTCCACATTTGCCCTGATGTACGAATCATTGCAGGCATTGAAGCATCAATAATTACATCACTTGGAACGTGTAAATTTGTAATTCCTTTGTCAGAATCAACCATGGCTAAAGAAGGTCCCTTTGCAATTGCTGCAGCAATATCCGCTTGTATCGCTTTACGCTCAGCTTCTTCTAATTCATTTAAGTGACTCAATAAGTTTCCAAAACCATTGTTTACATCAACGCCTATGCGCTCAAATGTTGCTCCGTGTTTTTCAAATAGGTCTTTGAAGAATACACGAACTGCATGTCCAAAAATAATCGGGTCAGAAACCTTCATCATTGTCGCTTTCATGTGCAATGAAAACAAAACTCCAGTCGCTTTAGCATCCTCTACTTGAGCTTCTAAAAAAGCCACAAGTGCTTTTTTACTCATTACTGTAGAATCAATAATTTCATCTTTTAAGACTGGTACTGAAGCTTTCAATAGGGTAACATTTCCATTGGAATCTGTATGTTGAATTTTCACTTCACCTGCTTGCGCAATAGTAACTGATTTTTCATTCGATTTAAAATCTCCATGAGACATAGTAGCCACATGTGTTTTAGAATCAGTTGACCAAGCTCCCATTCTATGCGGATTGTTACGCGCATATTGTTTTACGGCTCTTGGTGCTCTACGATCAGAATTTCCTTCTCGTAAAACTGGGTTTACCGCAGATCCTTTAATTTTGTCGTATCTCGATTTAATTTCTTTCTCCTCATCTGTTGATGGCTCATCTGGGTAACTAGGTACTCCAAAACCATCTTCTTGCAATTCTTTAATCGTTGCTTTCAATTGTGGAATCGAAGCACTGATGTTTGGAAGCTTGATGATGTTTGCGTCAGGTTGTTTTACCAATTCTCCCAATTCTGCCAAGGCATCTTTGATTTGTTGGTCCTGAGAAACATACTCTGGAAACTTAGAAATAATTCTTCCTGCTAGAGAAATGTCTCTAGTCTCTATGTCAATACCCGAAGACTTCGTAAAAGCCTTAATGATTGGCAATAATGATTGCGTGGCAAGAGCTGGTGCCTCATCCGTTTTAGTATAAATTATTTTTGACATATGATATAAATTATTTTCCGTTCAATCGTAAAATTGATGTCTCCGGAGATTGTTTTTTTACTGCAACAAAGATACGGCTTGAGTAAGACATTGTCAATAAGAATGAGGGGAGAAATTGGTGCAATATTAAGTTTGCTGCTGTAAGTGAATATTTACGTGGGTTATTTCATTTGGTCCTTAAGAAATGCAACCATTTTTGCAGTAGCACGTGCACGGTGACTGTATTGATTTTTTTCATCCATCGTCATTTCAGCAAAAGTTTTTCCGCATTGTTCTGGTTCAAAAATGGGGTCGTACCCAAAACCGTTTGTTCCTCGTTTTTCTTTCAGAATGGTTCCATTCACAATGCCTTCAAATTCATGTAAAACACCGTTCAACTCTAAGGCAATCACAGTTTTAAAACGCGCAGAGCGATCTTTCTGGTCCTGAAGTTTTTCTAAAACAAGCGCCATGTTGTCTTCATCATCGCGTTGCTCTCCTGCATAACGCGCAGAGTATACGCCAGGTTCTCCACCCAATGCTTCTATTTCCAAACCGGTATCATCTGCAAAACAGTTGATGTTGAAATGTGTTTTTATGTAGTTAGCTTTCTGTATAGCGTTTCCACGTATGGTATCTGATGTTTCTGGAATGTCTTCGGTTAGATCAATGTCTTTTAACGTAATAATCTCGATTTCCGATGGAAGAACACGTTGAATTTCGTTGGCTTTATTTTGATTTGCTGTGGCAAATAAGATTTTCATGACTTAAATAAATTCAGATAGTTAACAGTGTTCGCAGCAACAGAATAGCGTTCAATTACCGTTTGTTTTCCACGTGCACCAATTTCTTTTCTTAATGGTATGTCCTCAATGAGTTTACGTAAAGTTTGTTCCCACTCGTTAGGTGTGTCGCAAAGGAATCCGTTTTCTCCGTCTTTTACAATTTCTGTATTTACTCCAACGGGCGACATGATCGCAGGGATTTCTAAAGCCATGTATTGCAATCCCTTGAAACCACATTTCCCACGCGACCATTTAGAATCTTCCATAGGCATAATCCCAATGTTGATTTTTGCTAAATCTTCAATTTCTGTTGATTTATTCCATGGCACAAAGTTCAATGATTTCAATTCAAATTCTGGGGCTTGGTTCGAAATGACACGAAACTCGAATGTATAATCGTTTTCCAATTTTTGAAGTACAGGAACAATTTGATCTAAATATTTTACTGTTGTATGAGTCCCTGTCCAACCTATCACTACAGGATTGGTATGTGCTGTTGTAATTGTATGGGTGTGTTTCAAATCTATGGTTGTAGGAATGATTTGAACGTTGGAGTTAAACTGCAATGCATATTTTTTCAAGTGATCATTTCCAACTACAACCTGATCTGCCCATTTGATGATTTTTTTAACCTTTCCGTAGGCTTTCAGTTTGTGAAATTTGGCATTCGTTTCACTGTAGTTTGGTAGCCAAATGGCATCGTCAAAGTCATAGATGTATTTCTTTCGCAGTATCTTGGCTATAATCCATTCAAATATGGGTGGACCAATCATTGAGGCTTCGCGGTGAATGAATACGTAATCTATTCCGGAGAGTTTAAATAAGAGCAAAAACCTTCGGAAAAAGCTGCGTAACATGGCCATTGCTTTTGTTAGTGTCGATCCTTCTTTATAAAGGGTAGCCCAACCTTTGTCGTCTAAAAATGCGTATTCATTTACTTCAAAACCATGATCTCGAAGGGCGTCTATATATTGTTCAAAGCGAAACCGTTGTGAGGGTGCTTGTGAAAACGGGTAGGGGGCTATAAATGCGATGCGCTTACTCATAAATTGATTTGTAAACGGTTGCATAACGTTCCACACCTTCCTTCAACGAAAAGTAGGATGCTGCTCCCTGTTTTATTTCTTCGATGTTGAACGAGGATGCATCAATGATATTTGAAGCATATGATTTTTCGTCAAATGTTTCTATGACGTTCCCAGCGTGATATCGTTTTACTATTTCATCAGTATCGCCTACACCTGAGTTGCAAACCAAAGGTATTCCCATCGCCATTATTTCTCCTTGTTTAGTTGGAGAGGATGCTTTCTTGGAATAGGTAGCGCGAATGAAAAAGATCGATGCGTCAAATAAGGAGATATACAAAGGAACTTCATTGTGTAGCACAGAGATGACTTCAATTCTAGAAGAGTCAATGCCTTTTGCTTCTGCTTCTGTTACGATTTTCGATTTCGATTCACCGCTAACAAATAAGAATTTAGCGTTGTTTTTTTCGGATTGGAGCACTTTAAAATAGTCCAACATTTCATCCAGCATGTACCAAGTACCAATGGAACCAACATACCCCAATACGTATTGGTCTGGTTCTAGATTCAATTTAGACTGCGCTTCATTTAATTGCTGATTGTTGATTTTTTTTGGATCAAATAAATTCAAGTCTACGCAACAAGGTATCACTTGAATTCGAATGTCCTTTTTTATCTTAGGCCAAGAGAGAATTTCATTTTTACCATTGTCCGTTAAGGATATCGTGTAGTCTGATGTATTGAAGAATTGAATCTCCTTGCGCTTGAAATAGTTATAAATCGTTTTGTAAACTGGATTTTTTAACGACCAGATTCCTCCATCGATGCGCTCATCGGCCCAGAAACCACGCATGTCAAATACGAACTTTAATCCATACTTGCGTTTTAATTTCATTCCAATTAATGCGGAAATGTAACTGCGACAGTGCACAATTTCGAATTGGTGACGTTGATGTAAATACGTCGCAACCTTCTTCATCTTCTGAACTTGCCGTATGGTTTTCTTTAGTCCTCCTTCATTACGGTAATCTTGAGGGTGCCAGACAATTCCTGCTTCATCACAAATGGTTTGAATATGACGTTTGTGTTGATTGAACTTCTCGTTTTTCTCAAAACTAATCAGGTGAAATTGATATCCTTTTTGCGTCAAACCTTTTAAGTATGGTAAAACCTGCGACTGACCCAATGGGTCTGTCATCCCATCATACGATATGTAAAGTACTTTTTTAATAATCAATTTGGTTTAGTCCATCCAGCGTTCATACCACATTTGGAACATTAAAATGTACCAAATTTTAGTGTCATATTCTTTTCTTCCATTGAAAAAGGCGTCTTTTATGGTTGCGATATACTCCCAGTTAAACAGTCCTTGTTCGTTTATTTTTTCTTGGTTCAAATAGCTTTCAACATGATCACGCAATTCATTGCTCAACCACTTGGCAATAGGTATCGCAAACCCCATTTTGGGTCGATCAAGCAATTCCGTCGGAATGTAATCGTGCACAATGTCTCTTAAAATACGCTTTTTTACGCCGTCTTTGTATTTGTATTCATCAGGCAATTGCGCTGCAAATTCAACTATGCGATGATCTAACATGGGTTCTCTTCCTTCTAAACTTTGCGACATTGTTGCGCGGTCAACTTTCTGAAGAATGTCATCCAGCATATACGTTTGATAATCAACAGCCATCATGTAAGCAAGAGGAGAATGGAACTCGGGTTTTAATTCGTTGCTATGGTAAAGTGTGTTCAAGGGAGCAAAGTCACAGGCCATGAATGATTTCATTTGTGCATCTGTAAATTGTTGACTCAAACTCAACATGATATCTTGATCTGAAGGATTCTTCAATACGCCTTTCAGTTTTTCGTAGCGGTTGTGAAAGTTGTATTTGTTCTTTAATACTGGAATACGCTCTGAAGGAACGGTATTCATCACTCCAACCATAGCCGAACGCACAAATCCAGGGATTTGATTCAACTTCTTCCCGTACTTCGTCATGTAATCGTAACGATTGTATCCAGCGAAAATCTCATCACCTCCATCTGCACTTAAAGCAACAGTAACATCTTTCCGTGCCATTTTAGAAACCAATGTTGTTGGAATGGCACTCGAATCTGCAAAAGGTTCGTCGTAAAAGAAAGGGAGTTCTTTAATGAAATCAATCGCTTCTTTTTCTGTACAGTTTATTTCTGTATGATCGGTTCCCAAGTGTTTGGCAATGTCCTTGGCATATGGAGCTTCGTTCAATCCAATATCTGGAACACCAATCGTAAATGTTTTTAATTTTTCTGTACGGTTTGCTTGCAACATTGAAGTCACACAGGCACTGTCATAACCTCCACTCAGAAAGACACCCACCGGAACATCAGCTACCATTCGATAATCAAAAGCAGATTGTAAAATGGTTTTCGTTTCATGTTTCGCGTCTTCATAGGACAGCGTTAATTTTGGTTTGTTATATGCGTCGTAAACGTTCCAATATTGTTTCGTCTCAATTTGTTTTGTTGAAAGATCGAGCGTTAATTGGTGACCTGGTTTAAGCTTGTATGTGTCTTCAAAAATACAATGCGGTGTTGGGACACTTCCATATTGAATGAAAGCAGCAGCAGCGTTTTTATCAATGTGTTTCTCGAAGCGAGGGTGAGCATGCAAAGCTTTCAATTCCGAAGCGAATAAAAAGACATCATTCTTCCAATAGTAAAAGAAAGGCTTTACTCCAGCACGATCTCGTGTACACGATATTGTATTTGTTTTAGTATCGTAAATAACAAATGCGAACATTCCAATAAAACGGTGGACACATTCGGGACCCCATTCTTGAAATGCATGTAAAATCATTTCTGTATCCGAAGATCCATGAAATGTGTGTCCTAGTTTAGAAAGGTCTGCTTTGATCTCAACGTAATTGTATATCTCTCCGTTAAAGGTCAACCAAAAATCGCCGAACTGCATGGGTTGTTTCCCCGTTTCCGTCAAATCTATGATTGATAATCGCTTATGACCTAAGCCAATTTGTGCCAGTGGTGATTCAATCAATTCAATACCGTAACCATCCGGACCTCGATGATTCATCGTATGAACCATTTGCGTGAGTGTTTCCTGGGATGAGGTCTTCTGAAAATCAATAAATCCTGCTATTCCGCACATAGGGGTAAAGATAGTGTTTCGTAACGATTATGAAAATGATTAAGGAGTAAGTTTTGACGGCCTAAAATGTACTTTCTTTTGAATGAAAAAACGTTCAAACGTGATATGTGAAATCCAAGCGATGAGTATTGTCCCTCCAAATACAAACAGGTAAAACAGGAAGTTGTATGTTCCATCAGATGCATCGAAATCAATTTTAAAAATACGGTTGGCTAACAGAATGACCATCCAATGAAACATGTATATGCCATAAGAAATGCGACCTAAAAACCGAAGGATTGGGAGCTCTTTGGGAAGTTTCAGGTTTTGATTCGTTGCGATGGTCAGTACTAAAAATGCAAAAAGCACCATGAAAATTTCATCTGTAAAATAACCCCAGTGAATGTTTAATCCCCATAGAAGAAAAGGAATCAAAATGGATAAAAAACCAATGATAGGATGATGCAAAATAGTTAAAATTCGATGTTTGGAAGAAACAAGATATCCAATCAATGCACCAAGCGCAATGGCACTAAATTTTGAGTCGTAAATAAATTTTTGAATGATGATATAATACGAATCGTTTCCTTGAAGATGAAGTTTAAGGTAGCCTAATATATGTGGTCCTAAATCGTATAAAAGAACAAAAAATAAAAGTAAAACGGGAATCCATTTTTTCCGCATGTATAAGATGATGAAGGGCCAGACTAGATAGAATTGTTCCTCAACACCAATGGACCAAACTTGCGGACTATTTGGCCAAGCTTCACCCATAGCATGCGCAATATTAGGAAAAATGGTAAGCGTGAAAAAGGTGCTAAGCCCAGTATAGGTGCCCGAGAAAAACAACCAAGAAAGTAACAGGGTTAAATAATATAAAGGCCAAATCCGCAAGATTCGACGCATAAAAAACTGCTTTAAGTGAATGGTTCCAAATTCTTTCTTTTCTTCAAATAGTAAGTAACTGATAAGAAAACCACTAATCACAAAAAATAATATCACACCTAAATGTCCGTCAGGCAGATGCGCTAAAAATGATTGACTAGAAGAACGGGGTTTTAGAAGTTCAATATGTCCAATCACAACAGCAATTGCCGCAATAGCACGTAGTGAATCCAAACCCTTGAAATGCGTTTTCATAAAATGAAGGTAATGACTTTAATTGTATTCCGTAAATAATTATCCTCCCCCTTAATCCCCCTCCAAAGGGGGATTAGTAAAATTGAATTTTACTAATGAATTGAGTTTTAAGTAAGATCTATTTCCCCCTTTGGAGGGGGCTAGGGGGAGGAGCTTTACACAATGGCTTTTTATTTATGGTTCGTTCAATAACCATCCTCCCCCGCACCCCCTCCAAAGGGGGAACTCGTTTTTGGGTATATTTTCTCGATTTATTGAGATTTCCAACATACAATTTGTTTCCCCCTTCAGATTCGGATATTTCGGAGTAAGATTTGTTTCCCCCTTAGGAGGGGGTAAGGGGGAGGACAATTATAATATCTTATACTTCAACGGATAAATCAAGATCATTTTTCAAACAATAAACAGCATGCGCAACACTCCTATGCACATCATCTAACTGATTAATCACTTTTCCTTCAGAAAAACGTAGAACTTGATAACCTAGATTTTTCAATATTTCCTCACGACGATAATCATTTGCACCATTATTTAAATGTGCATTTCCATCAATTTCAATGATGAGTTTAATCTCTTGAGCAAAAAAGTCAACGATGTAATTGTTAATTGGGCGCTGGCGTTTAAATTTCACTCCCATACGCCCTTTTGATAACAAACGTTTCCATAAGCGTTGTTCAGCAAGTGAAACAGATTCTTTGCGCAGCACACGTGCATATTCTTTTAAATTTTTATTGTAATCAGAATTCATGAAAGTGGTTTCCTATTTAAGTTAATGAAAAATAGGCATCGTTGAGTTTTATTTTAAAATAATTATCCTCCCCCGCACCCCCTCCAAAGGGGGAACTCGTTTTTGGGTATATTTTCTCGATTTATTGAGATTTCCAACATACAATCTGTTCCCCCTTCAGATTCAGATATTTCGGAGTAAGATCTATTTCCCCCTTAGGAGGGGGCTAGGGGGAGGACAAAAATAATCTGGTTTCAAATCAAACACAAGCATTAGCACCAGCAGATTAAGGGGGAGGATTTACTGTGAGCGCCCCCAATAATTTGAGATATTAAGCAACATCCGTTCCCCCTCCAAACGGGGATGTGGTACTGTGGGAATCCCCAGTAAATTGAGTTTTGAGTAATCATGGTTTTCCCCACTGTATTCGTAAAAATCGGAGCAACATCAGTTCCCCCTTTGGAGGGGGGTAGGGGGAGGAGCTTTACACAATGGCTTTTTATTTATGGTTCGTTTAATAATTATCCTCCCCCGCACCCCCTCCAAAGGGGGATTAGTAAAATTGAATTTTACCAATGAATTGAGTTTTAAGAAAGATCTATTTCCCCCTTAGGAGGAGAGAAAAGACTCTTTTCGAAGACAAGCGGTAGTGCAGGTAGATTAGGGGGAGGACATTTACAATTCAAAAAAAAACAACCCACAAAAAAAAGGGAGAAACACCGTTTCCCCCTTCTTTCTCGTCAATTTGATGTAAAATCACCGCTTCATCATACGATTAAAAAATGATTTTTTCTGAATGTTTTGATCTTCGCCATAGCCGTATCCATACCCATACCCGTAATAGTTACGCGTATTCTTTTCCTTCATGTCATTTAAGACCATGGCAATGTTTTTAATTTTTGCTGACTTATGCAAGTTCTTCGGAATTTGCATCAAACGCTTATCCGCGTAGTTTGCGCGAGCAATATATAGCGTTAAGTCAACGAAAGGTGTAATTAATTGTGTGTCAACTACCATACCCACAGGAGCCGTGTCAATAATGATATAATCATACTCTTCACGCAAAGCATCAATCAATTCTTTCATTCGAGGAGAATGCAACAACTCACTTGGGTTAGGTGGAATGGGTCCTGAAATAATATAATGTAAATTGGTATGATCTGCGCTTTTATGTTTCAGTTCTTCGTGCGTCACCTTTGGATCAACAAGGTAATTTGTCACCCCATTATTTGCTGGCAAATTAAGTGTTTTCGTCAACTTTGGAGAACGTAAATCCATCCCAATCAATAACACCTTCTTGTCGGTTAAACTGATCGAAGTAGCAAGATTCAATGCAACAAATGTTTTTCCTTCTCCTTTAATGGATGAGGTAACCGCAATCACACGTGCACCGGCTTGTTCTCCATGCAACAAGAAATTCATATTCGTTCGTAGCATGCGGAATGCTTCTGAGATGGCAGAACGATTTGAAGTTCCAACCACCACTTCTTCACCCAAATCATTCGAAGGGATGTCTCCAGCATAAGGCAATTGAAGTGCTTCGATATCTTTCACACTTCGGATTTTGTTATCCAATAAATCCTTGAAGTAGATGAAACCAATTGGAATCAAAATACCCAATAAAAATGCGCCTAAAAAGATGATTTTTTTCTTTGGTGAAACCGCTATACCGTTGGAATAAGGCTCATCAATTACCTTAACATTACCAATGGTTGCCGCCATCGCAATTTCATTTTCTTCGCGCTTCTGTAAAAGGTAAAGGTAAAGTGTTTCCTTGATTTGTTGTTGACGAGCGATTGAACGATACTCACGTTCATACTCTGGAATGGAAGATATTTTCGATTGATTCTTGCGCTCTTCAGCTTGTAAGTTCTTCAATTGAATCTTTAAACTCGATAACAGGTTGTTCAAGCTTGCAACTAAACTTCGCTTCAATCCTGTAAGCTGTCCTTCCATTTTCTTTACAACGGGGTTATTCGTGTTCGAGGATTGTAACAAACGATTTCGTTCGAGTACAGTTGTATTGTATTGTGCAATCGTTGTGGCAATAGAGGCGTCATCAAAACCTAGATTAGCAGGCAATAAGGCTTCAAATCCTGATTGTTGCGCCAAATACGTATTCATGTATTCAGCCAATTCAGATTGAATCGTTACTTCAGTGATCGCCCCCTCCAATTCATTGTTTTTCTCAATAAATAATTGTGCGTCAGAACTTAAATCTGTTAAGCTTTTTTCTGTTTTATATTGTTGACCTTCAACCTCCACGACAGATAATTCTTGTGTGATGACTGACATTCGGTCATTGATAAATTCACTCGTGGCTTTTGTAATTTCATTTTTATCCTCAACGGCACTCTGTTCATGCAGGCGGATTAAACTGTTGATTATGGCATTACTTTTTTCAATGTTTGGACCTTCCAAGGAGATACTCAATACTGAGGCATCCTTGTTTACTGTGCTGATCTGAATGTTTTTCTCTAATGAACTAGCTACCTTTTGCAATGGGACAATGCGAACAGAAAATGTTTCTCCTTCAAGCTTCTTGGTAAAAAATACCGTTTTGTCAATAACGATCGTTCCAACAGGCGATTCAAAAGCTTTTCCGTAAGTATAGGTTCCGAGGTTAGCTTGAGTTTCTGCATCTTCCAAAGAAAATGTTTCTGAACTAACATGGCGCAATTCATAATCGGCTTCAACATTGAAAAGCAAACTGTCATTATTGAAATGACGCAGGGTAAATGGTGCTTGATGAAAACTGGCATTATTGGTCTCATCTTTCAGTCCAACTTGTACATTCAATTGTAAATCGTGTGCTACCTTTTTCAGTAAAGTCAACGATTTGAAGATCTCAATCTCATTCTCCAAATTCGCACTTCCTGATGCCAATCCAAGGTCTTCAAAAATATCCATACTCGATGGTAGTCCTCCTTTCTTTTCCTCCTTGATCAATACCTTGGCTGTTGATTTATATTGAGGGGTAACTGATTTCAAATAGAAAAATGCTACAGCGATACAAACGAAGACCGAAATTGCAATCCATTTCCAATTTAACAGGTAGCGAAACAACAAATCTTTGATGTTGATTTCTTCCTCTTCGTGTTTTTCTATTAAGGGGGATGTCTGTAAATCTGGCATCTATTTGACGATTAATGCGACGGTTGTTATAACCAATGAGGTTAACGAGATGAACACGGATCCAGTCGTTTTCCAAATGGTAGAATTTGATCGTGATGCTGTATTCGGTTCTACATAAACCACATCGTTTTGTTGTAAGTAATATACAGGCGAGTTAAACAAGGTATTGTCTGTTAAATCAACGCGAAATTCTTGTTTTTCTCCTTGGTTATCTCGAATCACAAGCACATTTTTTCGGACACCGGTGATTTTTAAATCTCCCGCTAAACCTATCGCTTCAAGTAAAGTGATGCGCTCATTGGGTACTTTAAATGTTCCTGGTTTTCCGACTTCGCCTAATACCGTGACTTTAAAATTTAAAATCTGGATGTTTACGACAGGATTATTGAGGTACGCACTTAGTTTTTCTTGAAGTAGTGTGGTAGCTTCCATGCGGTTCATTCCTGCTAAAGCGATGTTCCCGAGTACTGGAAGTTGAACGTTTCCATTTGCATCAATAAGATATCCCATTTTTTCAGGGTTTCCTTGTGTGTATCCACTATTTGCACTGGTCGAAATTCCTACAGCTACTGGAAGGTTGAATGCCGCAACGGCCTCTGGATCTTCTCCTGAAACAACAATGGATACAAAGTCGTCTGCTTTTAATGTTGGGGTATAGTTTGTATGTCCTTCTCCACCAATTTCATTTTGAAAATAAACCAGTTTTTTATGGGTATGACACGATGTCAAAAACAACAACGTTGTCAAGAGTAAAAAGAAAGAAGTGTTCGAACGTATTTTCATTAAATTTCAATCAAATTAGACGCAAATATAAGGGATTCGCTTCGTATAGCAAGAGTTAAAAATGAATTGTTTTTGGGGAGGTTCCAGCGTTTAAAAGTAGATAAACTTAGATTTCTGTTTCAATTTCTTTTAGCCATTTATATAATAGCCCTGTTATTAAAATCACAACGACGCTTAAATAGGTCATAATCACAATCAGTCCAAAGCCAAGCATGATGAGTAAGATGGTCGAAGAGGTAATGAAAAAACTAAAACAACTGATAGCAAATGCAGTTCTTCGGTGCGACCATCCCAATTTGTCTATTACGACATGATGTATGTGTTTTCGGTCCGGAGACATTGGGTTTTTACCACTCACAATTCTCAATGTGAATACGCGAATAACATCAAACAACGGCACAAAAATAATGGTCCCCATAATTACGGGTACATACTTCGGGTTGAAGGGCAGTGCTTGCAATCCATTGTCAAGGGCCAATAAGCGTATGCTAAAAACGGCGATCAAGAAACCAATTACCAAAGAACCAGTATCGCCCATAAATATTTTACGACGTTCAGATAGGTTAAAAACCAAGAACCCAATCAAGGCACCAATCATCACAATGGCTGTAAAAGCAAGGAAATATCGCCCAATCCAGAAAAAACAAAGGGCGTAGAATAGTAAAGCAACCGTACTAATTGATGCGGCTAATCCGTCAATACCATCAACCAAATTGTAGGCATTGATAATGGCAAGCATGATGAGCATTGCAAAGGGAACTGTCACCCAAATGGGCATGTCGAAAATACCAAAGAACCCATGGAAACTTTCAATTTCAAATTTATAATGATACAAAACGAATAGGCATGCAAGTACCTGTCCTCCCAATTTAACGCGAGCGCTCAAGGCTACCAGATCATCTTTCAAGCCCAAAAAGAACATGAGTGTTATGCCTGGTAAAATGGACATGGCGACATCAAATTGGTCGTATTGATTATTGAAATAAAGCCCAAAAATGAAAATGATATAGAATGCAATACCGCCTAGACTTGGTGTAGATTTTTTATGCGAGCTTCGTTGGTTCGGTTCGTCCATCAGCTGTTTGGCCGAAACAATACGTTTTACTTTAGGTACAAGATATACGGATGCTAAAAATGACCCTGTAAATAAGGCGATTCCATACAGAAATATGTTCTCAAAATTATAAGACATATCTAATTCAGTTGTTAGTGGTATTTGTAAAGTTAATGATTATTATGAAAGAGTGATGAGATGATTTATTATGCGTTCAGCGGTTTGACCATCCCATAAATGTGGGATTGAACCGGTCTTCCAGTCGCCAGAAAAAAGCTTGTGCATAGCTGGAGCAATTGCTTCTGGATTCGTACCAATCAATTCATTGGTTCCTTCTGAAATTGTTTCAGGGCGTTCTGTATTATCTCTTAAGGTCATGCATGGCACACCCATAACCGTTGTTTCTTCTGTTATACCCCCCGAATCGGTAACCACTGCTTTAGCGCGTTCCACTAAATAGTTAAATTCCAAATATCCCAAAGGTTCAATCATGTGTAAACGTGGGTGACTTATTCCTAGTGCTTCGATCATTTTTGCAGTTCGGGGATGCACTGGGAATACCAAAGGAATGTCTTTTGAATGTGCGATGATTTCATCAATCAATGCTTTCAGTTTTCCTTCCTCATCTACATTTGCAGGGCGATGTAAAGTCATAACGATGTAGTTTTTTTCTTCCAAACCAATGGTGTTCCATGCATCTGGCTTTCTAAATCGCGGGCGTTGTTTTAACAGGGTATCGATCATGGTGTTTCCAACGTAGAAAATTTGTTCATCTTTCACTCCTGACTCAAGTAGGTTCTTGTTTGCAATTTCTGAAGTGGTGAAAAAGTAATTCGTGATGGCATCGGTAACCAAACGGTTGATTTCTTCTGGCATACTCCAGTCGTTCGAACGAATTCCTCCCTCAACGTGCGCTACCTTTGTATGTAGTTTTTGAGCAACAATCGCACAAGCCATGGTAGAAGTGACATCACCAACAACCAACACCAGATCTGCTGGATTTTCCATTAATTCTTGCTCAAAGCGTATCATAATGTTTGCGGTTTGTTCTGCTTGTGTTCCTCCGCCAGACGCCAGATTAGCATGCGGTTCTGGAATTTCCAGTTGCTCGAAAAAATCACCTGACATTTTCTTGTCGTAATGCTGACCCGTGTGAATTAAACGGTAGTCGATGTCTTTTCCTTGAGCTTTCGCCGCTTGAATGGCATGCACAATAGGTGCGATTTTCATAAAATTGGGACGAGCCCCTGCGATGAGTGTTATTTTTTTCATATTCTTTTTGTTTCCCCCTTTTGGAGGGGGATTAAGGGGGAGGAACTCTCGCCCCATGTTATTTCAATTTTTGTTTCCCCTTTTGGAGCAGAAGAAGCGACAGCTTCTGAAGACTGAAGCCCGTTCAGGAAGAACGTTAGGCTAAA
>Ga0193954_1000423_pt1 | contig 24519 bp, 27 predicted proteins | sample BB_5_MG_FD_140340 | JGI IMG/M metagenome (GOLD analysis project Ga0193954, IMG submission 140340) | Microbial mat bacterial communities from the Broadkill River, Lewes, Delaware, United States - BB_5_MG | ecosystem: Environmental > Aquatic > Freshwater > River > Microbial mats | place: USA...
GGACAAGCTAAAATACTTGTTGTTTCTGTTAATTTTGTTTCTTTACATTCATTAGGTGTGTCTGCAAATAAAAAACTACTCATTATGATAAAAGAAATTAAAACTTTTTGCATATTATTTCCTTAAAATATAGTTACTCCATGAAGGAATTAAAACTATATTATCTAAATTACCTTTTAATATTTATTCTACTTAGCTATAATGATTAATATTATAAGAGGAAAATAAATGTATGATTGCGATATTGTTTATATAAAAGGAAATCCTTCTTCTGGATTATTAATACAGCATGAAAAAATAAATAAGTCAATCACTGATTTATTTGGTTTACATACTTTTAAAACTGTTGATTCAAATATAAGTAATAAAGATTTTAAAATGCCAAGAGCAAAAGTTTATATTGGATTTTCGCGTGGATCAAGATATCTAAAAAAGCTTGATAAAAATATGCTTAGAATATCTATAGGAGGAATATCAGGTGTTGGGATTAATACTTTTATAAATTCTGATGATAAAATACTTGCAGGTGATATGTCTGAACTTTCAATGAATGCACACTTTATAATACTTGAAAAAGACAAAATTAAAATAAAAAACCTTATTTTTAATCTTTTAATAAATAATAAATAAACCATTGATTTATATCATCCTTTCTTGTAATCTTTTTTGTTAAAATCACAATATAAATTTTAAGATGAAAGATTAATATGAAAATGATTTTATTGTCAGCATTAGCAGCATTGATGTTAAATGCAAGTACAACAACTCCTATTAAAAATATATTACCAAGAACAGAAGATCCAAGTGCAGTAAAAAATGCAGATGCTCAGTTAAAAATTCAAAACAAAGAGATCATTAAATTAGTTGTTCAAGAAGTTAGCAAAAAGCTTCCTCAAACTATTGATAACTATACTACTTTTATTTCAATTAAGGCACAAGATTTAACACTTGTCTCAACTTATGAAATTAATACAGGTGCTAAAAGTGATGAAGCTATAAGACGAGATGATAAGCAAAGAATGGGTAGTTTTATTGTTGAAGGTATTTGTAATAGTTCAAAAAGGTTTTTACAAAGTGATATAAATATTACCTATGTATATACTAGTAAAAACACTCAAGATGAACTTTTTAGATTTGAAGTAACTCCTAAAGACTGTATTTCTTTTTGGAAAGAATAATCTAGTTTTTTTCTAAATCTAATAGTGAACTTATAATCGCAGATGATATTTCATCTGTAATTATTTTTTTCCATTTTATAATTTGTTCTTTTTCATTGTCTTTACAAATTTTAAGTAATACTTCATTAAAAAATAGATTATCATTTATTAAATTAACTGTATTCTCAATATCTATCTCTTTTTCTTTTACTGCTTTGATATTTTCATTTGCAAAATATTGTACTGCATCCATAGCACTTTGTTTTTGAAGTTCTGTATCAAAGATTGAATGAAAATTATTTTCATTTTCTAAATCTTTTATTAACTCATAAATAGAACCTAGTGCATACTCTAGTTTAATATCTGAGTTTATTTCTTTTGATTGTGTTGAACTAACTAATATTCCAATTGCTACTTGATAATATATTTCATAATTGGCTAGGTTATTTATAATTTGTTCTTTTGTGAAGTATTTATTTATATTCATGTATATTCCATTATTTTTTAAAAATTATACCAAATAACTCTTGTTTAATTCGTATAAAGATGATAAGATACATTTCTTAATATTAAATAAAAGGATATATATGGGTTTTATAACAAGAACTTTAAAAAGTATTGTAAAAAGTATTTTAAAACTTTCTAGACCTGTATTTAGCTTTGAAGATAATAAGTTGAGTTTTAAAATTAGTTCAGACAATTTTTATGTGTATGAACTTGATAATTATGAAACTAAAACTAAACATGATTCATATACAGTTGAAGCTTATACTATAGAATCAGATAGTATATTTATTGAATATATTCACACTCATAATGATGTTCAATGGAGAGGCTTACCTAGTTCTTTATATCGTGAGTTTTTAAAAGACAGATTAGGTTTTAAAAGTGTGGAGATTTTAGAGAAAAAAGAGTATAAAAACTTTGATTTTTATACATTTAAAATCGATGAGCATTTTATATTAAATTTTATTTATATTTATGAATTAAATAAAGATATATTTATTTTAGATGTTAAGTCTGAACTCTATGAAAACTTACTTAAAAACTTTGATAAAGAATATGTATATAATTTTGAGAAGAATAAAGAAAATATTTTAGATATAGATATTAGTATAGTAAATGAAAACAATTTCTTTAACTATTTTGGACATGAAGATATGTCAAACTAAAAAGGATAAACCTTTTTAGTTTCCAAACACTTGTTTTAAAAGTGATGTAGTTTGAGCTACTGGATTTGTCCTAATTTCTGCTTCTTTTTGAGCAATCATAGTAAATAATCCACCTATTGCTTTTTCAGTTACATAATCATCTAAAGACTGATCAGAGCTACCCGGTAGGTATGAATCAACTCCAAAACTCTTTGCTAATCCCATAACTTCACTACTTTCTACTAAACCTTTTGCATTTGATTTATAAAAGTTATTTGCCATATCATAATAAGATGCTACTTGATTTTCTTTCATAGTATCTTGAATAATTGGTGTAATCATTTTCTTCAAAGAGTCTGTTGTATTTAATTTGAAGTAATTTGTTGCTGCATTTTTATCACCAGCTAAAATATTTTGAGCATCTTGTAATGACATTTTGTCAATAGCATCTACAAAAATCTCTGCTGTTTTAGGTGCTGCTGTTGTTGCTGCTTTATTCATAGAATTTATTAAATCATCTGCTATTTTATCACCACCAGCATTTCTTAAAAGTGTTTCAACTTTTGCTAGATTATCTGGTAAAGGAATTTTTACTAATGAGTTATTTAAGTACCCATTGCTCGTTCCTAATTCTTTTACAGCATAATTAACACCAACTTTTAAAGCTTCTTTTAAACCACTTGTTACTGTTGAATCAGTAAGACTTGTATTTGTATTTGTGTTTGTGTTTGTGTTTGTGTTTGTTTTATTTGTAGAATCTGTCTTTACAACATTATCCATAACACCTTTTGTAATACTTCCTATATCAAATGCGTATGTTAAACTTGACGTTAATATTAATGATGCAACTATTGTACTTTTTTTCATAATTATTCCTATTTATATTTTTGTTTTATTTTAACATTATATAATGAAACAATTGTGAAAAGGATAATAATAAAAATGATTAATGAAATTTCTGACTATTTATATAATTTTAAGAACAAAGTAATGGAAGCTGAAAATATAGTTGAAACTTGTGAAGACAAAATATTAAATTATGCTCTTTATTTGGAAAAACAAGGTTTTAAAAAAGATTATGAAGAAAACTTCTTTACTATTTTAGGTTATACATATAGATTAGATAATAATAAACAAAGATTGTTTTATACTTTTCAAGAAGCTATTTATGCAATTGATTTAGATAAATTGATGAAAAATGAAGACTCTTTAAAATTAAATACTATAGTTTATATATTAGTCCTTGATTCAATAATTAAAGAGTATAAATCATCTGTGATTAATGAAGTTGAAAAAACTAAAGCACTAAATACTTATAACGTAGTTCAGCAAAGACAAGCAAAAGAGAACCAAAAATACCATATGTATCAAAACTAGAAATAAAAGATACTAAACTATTTAAATAGTTTAGTTATCTTCTTTTCTACTATTTTTATATGATCTGTTAGTGTTAAAATATCTAAATCTTTTTTCTCGATCATATTATTTTTATATAGTGATTTTTTTAAAAAACTTACTAAATGTTTCCAATATTCAGTTCCTATTAGAAATAATTTTATATCGTTTAACTTTTTTGTTTGTATTAAAGTTATTACTTCAAATAATTCATCTAATGTCCCAAAACCACCAGGAAAAACTACAATTGCTTTTGAATACTTCACAAGCATATATTTTCTTGAAAAAAAGTAATTTAGAGTTAAGCTTTTTGTTGTGTATGGGTTTGGATGTTGTTCTTTTGGAAGAAGAATATTTAATCCAATTGATTCAGCTTTATTAGCTTCATAAGCACCTTTATTAGCAGCACTCATAATTCCACCACCTCCACCTGTAATAATATTTATTTCTTTTTTAGCCAGTTTATTAGCCAATTTTTTAGCAAGTAAGGCGTATTTGTCATTTTCTTGTACTCGTGCACTTCCAAATATTGTTACATTTTTTTCTAAATTTTTTAATATTTTTTTACTATCTTTAAAATCTTTTATCATTTTTTTATCATAAATTATTTCATTTTTATCCATTTATATTCCTTTGGCGTATTATAGACTTAATTGTATTAAAAGATAAAACTCACTTTTATCTCACTATAATTTAGTAAAATAAAATAGTAGGAGAATAAATTTGTTTAGTGAAAAGAATTTACCAAAACTTATAATTTTAACACCAATAATTACAGTTATTTTAATTGCTTTTTTTACATTATACTTTTTTGTTAAAAATCAAAATGATTATTTTGAAGAAGAAAGTATTAGAGTTGAAACTGATTATATTAATAAACAGAAAAATATTTTAAAGAAAGAAATTAATTATATAATCAATTATATTGAGCATCATGTTTCTAGAAATAAAATACTTCGAGAAAGTGAAATAAAAAATGAAATCCTAAAATATATTGAAACAATAAGATATGGTAAACATGGCTATATTTGGGTCCATGATACAAATTATTATCTAAAAGCTCATCCTTTTAGGAAAGATAGAATAGGTACTTTAGATGTTACATTAAAAGATGCGATGGGAACTCTTATTACCAAAAAGTTTATTGATGAATCAGTGAAAAATCCAGAAGGAAAGTTTATTGAATATTATTGGCAAAAACCAAAAGAATTACATGCTTCAAAAAAATTAGGATTTTTCAGATTGTATGAAAAATATAATTGGGTAATTGGTACGGGACTTTATATTGATGATATACAAAAAACTATTTTTGAAAATAAAAAGCTTTTAGAAGATAGAATTAATAAATATATTCGATTAGTTTTAGTGTTTTCATTTTTTATAATTCTAATTATAGGTGTAGTCTCTTTTTTAATTTCAAGAGAAATTACACATGCTTTTAAAAAATATCAAATAAGTGTACAGAAAAAAGAAGTTTTACTAGAAGATTTAAATAAAAACTTAGAATTAAAAGTAAAAAATGCAATAAGAGAAGTTAAGAAAAAAGATAGAGCAATGTTTCATCAATCCCGATTAGCTAGAATGGGAACAATGCTTTCAATGATTGCACATCAATGGAGACAACCTCTAAGTGAAGTTTCTGGTATTTTAATGGAATTAGAAACAGCAAATAAATTTAATAAAGTTGATTCAAAAATGATAAAACATTCAATTAATGATTCAAATAAATTAATTTCCTTTATGTCGAATACTATTGATGATTTTAGAAATTTTTTTAAGCCAGATAAAGAGAAAGTTGAATTTTATGTAGATGATGCTTGTACTGAAGCAATTACTTTAGTTGATGCTTCAATTAAAAATTTTAATATAAAACTTATAAAAGATGTAAAAAATAATAGTCTGATAAAGGGATATAAAAGAGAATTCGCTCAAGTTATGTTAAATCTTATTTCTAATTCAAAAGACGCTTTAAAGCAAAGAGATATAAAAAATCCTCTAATTAAAATTACATTAGACTCAAAAGATAAAAAAGTAATGATTACAGTTGAAGATAATGCAGGGGGAATAAAAGAAGCATATATAAGCAGTATTTTTGATCCATATTTTACAACAAAAGCTGGATTGAATGGCACAGGCTTAGGTTTATATATGTCTAAAATGATTATTGAAAAAAATATGAATGGAGAACTTTTCTTTGAGAATACAAAGGAAGGGGCTTTGTTTACAATTGTATTGGAAGGGTAATTTATGGATGAAAAAATATTAGAACAATTTAGAAATTATAGAATACTTTGCGTCGAAGATGAAGATGGTATAAGAAAAAGATTAGTAAGTACATTAAAGTATTATTTTGATGATGTATTAGAGGCTTCAAACGGAGAAGATGGTTATGATTTATATTTAGAGTATAAGCCTGATATTATTATATCTGATATTCAAATGCCAAAACAAAATGGTATTGAAATGGTTCAAAGTATTCGAAAAGAAGATCTATCTACAATTATAATAATGCTTACAGCATACTCAAGTGAAGAGTATTTATTACAGTTAATAAATTTAAATATAAATCATTATATCTTAAAACCTATTACTTCTGAAAGTTTATTAGGTGGAATTATTCAATCTTTTGGCAAAAAAATTGATAAAAAAATAGAAATTGATAATGAGTTTTACTTTAATATACAAGAGTATGAATTATACTATAGGAGTGAAATTATACATTTAAGGAAAAGGGAAAAAGAGTTTTTGCTTTTATTATGTAAGAATAAAAATTCTATCTTAACTTATGAGCAAATTGAAGAGTATTTATGGAGAGATAAATCTATGAGTATGAGTGCATTAAAAACTTTTATTAAAGAGTTAAGACAAAGACTACCTTCAAATATTATAGTAAATGTCCCTCAAATTGGATATAAAATAAAATCTTAGACCATTTATCTTCTAAAACTCACTTTTAACTCACTTAAAACATTTATACTCCTTTATCAAAATTAAGGAGTTATATATGTTAAGAAAAGGTTTATTACTTACAGCAATAGCAGGTACATTATTTGCAGGAAATGTAAAGATGGATTTAAATGCAAAATATGGTGCTAACAATTTTCATACAAAAGGTGCAGTTGAATTTTCTTCTTTAGTTAAAGACTATTCAAAAGGAACAGTAAATATTACAGTTCATCCAGGATCTGCACTTATTAAAGGTAATCCTTTAAAAGCTGTGAAAGATGGAACCGTTGCCATGACTGATATGTTTATTCCATTTACATCAGGTGGCGGTAAAGTATTTGGTGTTTCTGCATTACCATTTATTGCAAGCTCTTACGATGACGCTTTCAAACTATACCAATTATCTAAACCAGCTTATGAAAAAACTGCTAAAAAATGGAATCAAAAATTCCTTTATTCTGTAACATGGCCAGCATCTGGTTTTTACTCTAAAAAAGAATTAACTTCAATTTCTGATTTCAAAGGTGTTAAAACTAGAACTTATGATAAAAACTCAGCTGCATTTGTAAATATGGCAGGTGGTTCAGCTGTTGCGTTACCATGGGGTGAGGTTTACTCTTCTTTAAGAACTGGAATGGTTGATTCTGTTGTAACTTCTTCATCATCTGGAAAAGATGGTAAGTTCTGGGAAGTATTAGATAACTATACAAAAATCAATTACGCATATCCATTACAAGCTGTTACTATTAACTTAGATTACTGGAACGCTTTAAATAAAGATCAAAAAGATGCACTTACAAGAGCAGCAGCTTTAATTGAGAAAAAACAATGGGAAGCTGTAAAAGTAGAAGAAAAAACTGCATTAGAAACATTAGCTAAAAATGGAATTAAAATTAATGAAGCAAGTCCAGAGCTTAAAAAAGAGTTAGATGGTATTGCATTAGAATTATTAACTAAATACTTAGATGGTGCTAACTCACAAATCCAAGGGATTTTCAAAGAGTATAGAAAGTAATTAAGATGAATTTCTTAAATTTAATAGATAAGTTGAGCAAAAGCTCAGCTTACCTAGCGGGATTTACGCTAGTTGGGCTAGTTTTATTAATATTAACGGAAATCTTTTTAAGATCGTTTTTTGATATTTCTACAATGATTGCTGATGAGTATAGTGGATATTTATATCTAGCTTCTATCTTTTTAGCATTAGGTTATGCATTCTCTCAAGATGCCCACATCAGAATTAACATAGTTACTTCAAGGTTATCAAAGAAAGCAAATAAAAAAATTGATATTCTTGCAGCAATTATTACACTAGGTGTATTGTCTTTTGCATTATATAGAACAATTTTATTTACATATGATTCATATGAATTAGAGATGTTATCAGAAAATGTTTCAGAAACACCTCTATATTTAACACAACTTGCAATGCCAATAGGTATAACAATTTTTATGTTAGTTGTAGTTGCATTTATTTTCAAAGGATTCTCAAATGATAGCTGATCCACTAATTTTATCAATGATTTTAATAGCAATAATGTTTGTGTTTCTTCTTTCTTCTTTATGGATTGGGGTTTCATTAATTTTAACAGGTATTATTGGAATGCTTCTATTTGATCATAATTTACCACCAGTTCTTTCAGTATATGACAAAATTGGAGATTTATTAGCAGGTTCTTTATATGATGCGATGAATTCATGGTCACTAGCTGCTTTGCCTATGTTTATTTTAATGGGTGAGATTTTATATAAATCATCTATTTCAACTAAGTTGTTAAATGGTTTAAAACCATGGCTTGCGCATATACCAGGAGGACTTCTTCATGTAAATGTAGCTGCTTGTTCATTATTTGCAGCAGTTTCAGGTTCAAGTGCTGCTACAACTGCAACTGTTGGAAAAATTACATTAGATGAGCTTAAAAAAAGAGGTTATTCAAAAGAATTAGCAATGGGTTCATTAGCTGGTTCTGGGACTTTAGGATTTTTAATTCCACCATCATTAATTATGATTATTTACGGTGTAATGTCTGATGTTTCAATTGGTAAACTTTTTGTAGCAGGTATTTTACCTGGGCTTTTAATGGCTTCTTTATACTCATTTTATATTATGTATAAAGCAAAAGTTGATCCATCTGTATTACCAGATATTGAAGAGACTTTTACATGGGCTGATAAATTAGAATCACTAAAAGATTTAGCTCCAATTTTTACTCTTATTACACTTGTACTTGGTTCAATTTATGGAGGTTTTGCAACTCCAACAGAAGCAGCGGCTTTAGGTGTTTTAGGTTCATTACTTTTAGCATTTTATTTTAAGGCTATTGATTTAGAAGTAATTCAAAATGCTATTTTAAATACAGTTAAAACATCTGTAATGATTGGATTTATAATTGCTGGTGCTGTTTTCTTATCACAAGTTATTGGATTCTTAGGAATTGCAAGAGCTATGAGTGAATATATTACGGGACTTGGATTATCTCCATTAATGTTAATTTTATTAATTGGTATTATGTATATTATTTTAGGAATGATTCTTGAAGCAATTTCAATTGTTGTAATGACTTTACCAATTGTATTACCAATAGTTGTACTAGCTGGGTTTGATCCATTATGGTTTGGTGTATTCCTAGTATTTATGGTTGAGATGGCACAAATTACTCCACCAGTTGGATTCTCATTATTTGTAATACAAAGTATTAGTGATGAAAAAATTGAAACAATTTTAAAAGCAACATTACCATTTTTTATTATGATGGTAATTACAGTTGCTTTAATTACAATTTTTCCCGAAATTGTATTTTATTTACCTAATCAGATGATTAAGTAATTATTTTATAATCTAAATAATATATGGTAAAATAAAGGTATATTTTATGCAAGGTAACGAGATGAACATTAAATTAAACTGTGACATGGGTGAAAGTTTTGGTATTTGGAAAATGGGCTTAGATAAAGAAATAATGCCCTTTATTGATATGGCAAATTTAGCTTGTGGATATCATGCTAGTGATGCTATAACTATGAATAGGTCTGTTGCTCTTGCAAAAGAGCACAATGTCACAATAGGTGCACACCCTTCTTATCAAGATTTAGTAGGCTTTGGTAGGCGTTCTATGGTTTGTTCTCTTGAAGAAATTAAATCTATAGTTTTATATCAACTAGGAGCATTAAGTGCTTTTAGTAAATCTCATGGTACTTCTATTTCTTATGTAAAACCACATGGTGCATTATACAATGATATGATGAAAGATGAAAATATTTTTAAAGCAGTTTTAAATGCAATTTCTTCTTTTGATAAAAATATAAAACTTATGGTTTTATCAACACCTTTAAATGAAGCAAATAAACATACTGCATCACTTTATGGAATAAACTTAATCTTTGAAGTCTTTGCAGATAGAAATTATAATGACAATGGAACTTTAGTATCACGAGCACAGCCAGATGCTGTTATTACAGATGAACTTGAAGTGGCGCAGAGAATTGTGACACTAAAAGAAAAAGGTTATCTTAAAACAATAAATAAAGAAAAACTTTTTATTGAAGTAAATACTATTTGTGTTCACAGTGATAGTGAAAATGCTTTAGATTTTATTAAGTTATTAAGAAAAGCTTTATAAATTATGGATTTTAAAGTAGCTTCTGTAGATTCAATTATTATATATTTTGGTAGAGAGATAAGTCAAGAAATATCTTTAAAAGTTAAAAAAGCATATAAAAGTATTATGGCTTTAAAAGATGAATCTTTGATTGAAATTATTCCTTCTTATAATTCAATTTTTATTACTTATGATATTTTTACTTATGATTTTGTAAGTTTAAAACAGAAGATTGAAAGATCAATTACTTTCAATAGTTTAAGACAAGATGATGAAAAAATTGTAAGTATTGATGTTTATTATGGAGTTGAAGTAGGCTTTGATTTAGAAGATATTTCAAAGAAAACATCTTTAAGTATTGAAGAGATTATCTCTCTTCACTCAAGTAAAATCTATGATGTTTATGCCATAGGTTTTTTACCAGGTTTTGCATACTTAGGAAATGTTGATAAAAAAATTGCAATGCCAAGACTTTCAAGTCCAAGAAAGAAAGTACCAAAGGGCTCGTTAGCTCTTGCAGATACACAAACAGCTATTTATCCTCAAGATTCTGCTGGAGGTTGGAATATTATAGGAAAAACTGCAATGGAATTGTTTGATAAAAGTCTTGATACTTTATCACCTTTAAGTGGTGGAAATAGAGTTAGATTTAATCCAATTACAAAAGAAGAATTTTTAAAGCAAGGTGGTATTCTATGAGTTTAGAAGTAATTAATTCACCTATTCTAGCTTTAATTCAAGATAAGGGACGCTTTTCTTACTCTTCAATTGGTGTTACAAGTTCAGGTGTTATGGATGAATATGCATACAATATAGCAAATAGTTTATTAGGCAATGAACTTCAAAGTAATATTATTGAAATAGCTTTTTCAAATATTATATTTAAAGCAAGTAAAGATACTAAAATAGCAATAACAGGTGCAAAGTGTGAGTTTTTTATAAATGATATATCTTTAGATACTTGGCAAACATATAATATTAAAGCTGGTGATATTATAAAAATTGGAAAGATATTAAGCGGTTCAAGGGTTTATTTGGCCGTTTTTAAAGGCTTTAATATTAAAAAAGAGTTTGGAAGTAATTCCACTACATTAAAAGAAAAACTAGGTGGTTTAAATGGTGATAAACTTAAAAAAGGTGATATTTTAGAGTTTAAAAGTTCTAATAGTTTTTTTAATAAAAGATTAAAAAAAGAGTATATCCCAAGTTATGAAGAAGTACTAAACTTACGAGTAGTTTTATCTTATCAAAAAGATTTTTTTAAACAAGAAGAAATTGATAAGTTTTTTTCAAATACATATACTATTACAAATGAGTTTAACAGAATGGGGTGTAAACTGCATGGAGAAAAAATAGCTTGTGATATTGAAGGAATTATTTCAGAAGGCATATCTTTTGGTGCAATTCAAATACCAAAAGATGGGAAGCCTATTATTTTACTAAAAGATAGACAAACTATTGGAGGTTATCCTAAGATTGCTTCAGTTTTAAATATTGACTGTTTTAAATTATCTCAATGTAAACCTTTACAAAAAGTAAGGTTTTCGCCTATTTCTTTAGATGAAGCTCAAGAAAAAGTAAAATTGTTTTATTCTTCTTTTATTTGATAAAACAATTGTTCAAATATTTTTTTTGAATCTTCATTTTCTTTATATTTACTAATTGAATATTTATAATCAGCTCTTAAAACTAAACCAGCTTTACTTTTTAATGTAGTATTTATTAACAATTGTTTGATATTAAAAATTAAATTAGATACTTCTTTCTCTTTTTTATCTTCAATAAAAATAAGAAATTGACTATCAAAAAATCTTGCAATTTTAAAATCAAAGTTTTCATCTTTTAAACTTTCTTTTAAGAAATTATTGATGAATATAATTAAATTATTTGCAAGTAAAGTTCCGTATTCATTATTGATATAATCAAAATCAGATATATCTATTAGTACACATACTCCACTTTTTTTAAACTCAGCTTTTTTATTTAAGAACTTATTATATATCCATTTTCTATTATTACTTGATGTTAAATCATCTACAAATAATTGACGATTTAAAAGTGTTACTTCTTTTTCTAGTTTTGTCATTTGAGAATAAATATCTGTCAAAGTATCAATATCTTTATTTAACAAGGCATTTTGTGTATCTTTTACTGCATTTCTTATAAGTGAAGCATTTTTTTCAATTTCATTCATATATTTTTCAATTGAATTAAAGTCTTCAATTAATATATTATTTAATTCTTTTACAAATGAAGTATCTTCTAAATTTATATTTACAGTTCTTGCATTTTTATTAAATTTTTCAAAATAAATAGATGGCATAATTACATCTTTATTTAAAAGCTCATTTATTGTTATATCTGTAATTTTTTTAAGTTGCTTTTTCACTTCTTCTCTCCCACAATATCTTCAATTTTTAATGGCTTACTAATATAATATCCTTGTGAGTAATCAATACCAATAGCCTTAACGTATCTTAGTATTTTTAAATCACTAACAAATTCTGCAACTATTAGAATTCCTTGTTGCTTACAAAATTGAACAATACTTTTAATTAAATTTAAATAAATTTCTTCATCAATTTTTTTGATTAAAGAACCATCAATTTTTATATAGTCTACATTCAAATTTAGTATGTATTCATAATTTGAAAAACCAGTTCCAAAGTCATCAATTGCTATTTTTACATTATACTTTTTTACTTCACTAATAAAATCATTTACGATATTATAGTTAGCAATTTTCTCACTTTCTAAAATTTCGATTGTTAAGTATGGACCTATATTATTTTTTCTAATTTTTGATACTATAGATCTTTTAATATTAGGATTTAAAATATCAGTATAGTCAAGGTTTATACTAATATGAAGTTTATACTGATTTATATATGCAACTATCTTATCTATTAAAAGTTCCATTAGTTTTGTATATAAACGACATTTTTTTGATTTATGAATAAATATATTAGGTAATAATATATTCCCTTCTCTATCATATAATCGCATAAGTGCTTCATATTTAACAACTGCATCAGTTTTATTATCTCTTATTGCTTGAAAATAAGGTTCCACTAGAGTATTTTCAATATTATAATTTAACATATCTAGTAAATCTTCACTTATTGATTCATTTTTATAAAGATATGCATCATAATACATATAATGAATAAAATTTACTTTTGCTTTATGTAGAGCTTTTTCTGCATAAACTAAGATTAAGTGGTCATCACTTTTAGCACATCCCATTGTTATATCAATATTTATTGAAGTTTTATAATTATGTAATTTAAATGGATGATTAATTACATGTTCAAAGATTAAATTTTTAATTTCAAGAATTTCATCTATTTTAAAATCATCATATATTAGTAATTGAAAGACATCTGCATGAGTATTTGTTAATTCTACAAGTATTTTTTTGTTTATCTTTTTTCTAATAAGTGCAATTATTTGAGTTTCAAGTAGCTTTTTTAATTGATTAATTACTAAATCACCATTTTCAAAACTATAAATGGCATTTATATCTTTCATATTTAATATATCAATTAAAAAAAGTGTTTTCATATTATTCTTGTTGAAAAATTTATTTATGTAATTTTGTAATGACAATATAAAACCTTTGTAAAGATAGTTTGAATATTAAGATTATATATTCTTAAACTTTAGAAATTGTAAAACAAAGATTATTTTTTAGCAAATTTGTGTATTTGTTCAAAAAAGTGTAGTAAAATTTCTTATTTAATACTATTTTTGATAAAATCGCTGAAACTTATATTCAGGATTAAATAAAATGAGAAAAATAAATATAAAAGATATAGAGCTTAATATTGATATAATACCACTATTGGAATTAAAAAATGGAAAAAATAAAATTATTATAGATATAGATGGTATTAAATACATAAATGAGGAAATTCCTAAAAATAAAGCAATTATTTTTATAGATGAAAATTATGAAAAAAAAGAAAATAATAATGATATTAAAGCAATCTCAAAAGAAATTTTTGCGAAATATAAACCAGTTATTTCAGGGACAATATGTAAAATTAAACCTGTAATTAATTGGCAAAAAATTATTGGAATGAATGCACAAAATATGCTTTATTTTGATCATCAAAGTGATGGAGTTGAGATTTTTGAAGATTCTATTTTAGAAGATTACGGTTGGCAAGCAAGTGCCTTAGAAATAAATTATAGAGCAATTAGTGATTTTATTGAAGAAAACTGTAAAGGTACTCTTCTTTGCTATGATAATGAAATACAATTTAATGGATTTGCATTAGTTGATAATATCGAAGAAACAAGAGAACAAGTTAAAGAGTTTATAATTGAAAAAACTAAAGAAAACATTAAAGAAGGTTTAATTGAATTAGATGATGAGGATGTAATTGAAGCATTAGAATTTTTTGAGTTTAAGGCTTCTAACTAATGGAAGAATTGATAAAAGACTGGGGATATATAGCCCTTTTCGCATACTCTTTTGGTGGAGGATTTGTTGGTTTAATTGTTGCAGGAGTTTTATCTTTTGCTGGAGACTTAAATATATACATTTCAATTGCAGTAGCAGCTACTTCGAACTTCTTAGGAGATCAGTTTTTATTCTTTCTAGCTAGAAAAAATAAATCATATGCAAAAGATATGATGAAAAACTATGGACGAAAAATTGCCTTAGCTCATGTAATGATGAGAAAATATGGTTCTTTAGTTGTTTTTATTCAAAAATATGTTTATGGTATAAAAACTTTAATTCCTCTTGCAATGGGATTAACAAAATACTCATCAATTAAATTTACTATTTTTAATGTATTTGCAACTATTACTTGGGCAATTGTAGTTGGATATGGTTCCTACACAGCAGGTGAGTATATTTTAAGTGTTGCTGATGATTTTAAATATGTAGGTATTGGTATTGTAATTGTTATTGCATTAGTTATCTCTTATATGTTTAAAAGAATAGATAAAAAATAAATAAATATACTTTCTTCGAATATTAGATATTTAATAGGAACTTAGTAATAAATAGTGGTATCTTTGTTATAATTCACTTATTTAATATTTGGAGATTTTTATTTTGCTAAAAACTGTATCGGATTCTTATAACAAAGGTCTTTATACTTCTATTCTTAATAATACAAATGAAGGTATTGTTATAGTTGATGAAAAAAATAGAATTATAGAAGTAAACAAAGCATGTGAAGAAATTACAGGATATTCTTTTGATGAAGTTGCATATAAAAATTCAAAAGTTTTTTCATCAGATATTTTGAATAAAAAAGTCTTTCGTAATATTTGGAAGCAAATTAAAACAATAGGTTTTTGGAAAGGTGAGCTTATAAATAGACATAAAAATGGAAATGTCTATCCTCTTATTATAAGAATTTATAAGTTTTACAATGAAGAAACTAAAAAGTTAAACTACTTTGGTATCTTTACAGATATCTCATCTGGAGAAGAATCAAATAATGAATTATTGCATTTAGCTTATCATGATTCTTTAACTAACCTACCTAATAAACTTAAATTAGAAGCTCAATTAGAATATGTTTTAAATAACTCAAAAAGAAACAATCTTCAGTTTGCTATTTTATTTCTTGATTTAGATGACTTTAAAGTTATCAATGACACTTTAGGACACGCAAGTGGAGATAAAGTATTAGTCTCTTTTGCAAAAAAGTTTAAAAGTATAATAAGAACAAATGATATGGTAGCACGTGTTGGTGGAGATGAGTTTATAGTTGTTTTAAGTGATATTTCTAGCTATTTATTTATTGAAAGAGTATGTGAAAAAATATTAACATTAGTTAATAAGCCATTTTCCATCACTAATACAAGTTTTGATATAGGTGTTAGTATTGGTATTGCTGTTTACCCAAATGATGCAGATGCAATTGAAACACTTATTGAAAATGCTGATTCTGCAATGTATCATGCAAAACATAAGGGCAAAAATAATTTTGAATTCTTTTGTTCTAAGATGACGGAAAATCTTGATTACCAAATAAAAAAAGAAGAAAATCTAAAAAATGCTATTAAAAATGATGAATTTATTATCCATTTTCATCCAGAAATTGATTTACAAACTAATGAAATTTTTGCTCTTGAAGTATTAGCAAGATGGAATAAAGATAATTCTAAACTATTAATGCCTGATACTTTTATTTCAGATTTAGATACTTCAAATCATATTATAGAGTTTGAAAAGATTATATTAAAAAAAGCCTGTATTCAAGTGAAAAGTTGGCATGATAGTGAAATCTATAATGGAATAATTTCTGTTAATATAAGTGGAAAACACTTAGAACATGGAAATTTATACGGTTCTATAAAAGAGGTTCTAAAAATATCAAATCTTGATGCAAAATACTTAGAACTTGAGTTTAGTGAATCTGATGTGATGAAAATATCTACTAAAACGCTTTTTACATTAAATAATTTATCTTTATTGGGAATTGGATTATCAATAGATAACTTTGGAAAAGGCTTCTCTTCCTTTAACTATTTAAGAGAGTGTTCTATTTCAAAAATAAAAATTGATAAATCATATATTGATTCTTTACTTGATGAAAATTCTGATGAAGATATTATTAAGTCTATAATAGATTTAGGAATAAATATGGGATTATCTGTAATTGCTGAAGGTATTGAGTTTCCTAAACAAGATGAAATTATAAAGAAAAATTTGTGTACTAAAGTTCAAGGATATTTTTATGCTAAACCTATGTATGACCTTGAGTTTGAAACTTGGTATAAAAGTTTTAAACAATTAAAATATTAAAAGCCTAATTTTAGATATAATACTTTAAAAATTATAAAGGTTGTTCCATTTCTACTATCACAAATTCAAATGAAAAATTCTCAAATTTAAATCTTTCAAAAGAGTTTTTAAAAAATCTTGCTTCTTTAGGTTTTGATAAAATGACTGAAATTCAAGAAAAAGCATTACCTGCACTTTTAGAAAAAAAAGATGTGATCGCACAAGCAAAAACAGGTTCTGGAAAAACTGTGGCTTTTTCTATTCCAATAGTTCATAAACTTGATGTTAAAAGATTTAGAATTCAATCCATAGTTTTAGCACCAACACGTGAATTAGCTAATCAAATTGCAATAGAGATTAGAAAACTTTCACGACATATTCACAATGTAAAAGTTTTAACACTTTGTGGTGGAGTTGCATATAGACCACAAGTTGCGTCACTTTTTCATGGAGCTCATATTATAGTTGGAACTCCAGGAAGAATTTTAAAGCATATTAATGAAGAGAATATTAACTTAAAAGAAGTAGATACTTTAGTTTTAGATGAAGCAGATAAAATGCTTGATATGGGTTTTACAGAAGATATTACAAAAATAATTAATGTGTTACCAAAAAATAGACAATCACTTTTATTTTCAGCAACTTATCAAGAGAATATTGAAAATCTAGCTTCTTTTGTTACAAATAATCCAATTAGTGTTAAAAATGAGAATGAAGAAAAAACGATAATTGAGCAAAAACTTTATGAAGTTGAAAGCTCTTCTAAAACATCTTTAATTCCTGCACTTATTTCAACAAATAAAGCAAAATCAGTATTGATTTTCTGTAATACAAAAATTCAATGTGATGAGCTAAGCAATAACTTATATGATTTAGGACTTGATGTTTTAACTTTGCATTCAGACTTAGAGCAAAAACAAAGAGATGAAACAATAATCTTTTTCTCAAATAAATCATATCCTATTTTAATAGCAACAGATGTAGCTTCTAGAGGTTTACATATTGATGATATAGATTTAGTAATCAACTACGACTTAGCAAGAGATTTAGAAACACATACACACAGAATTGGCCGAACAGCGCGAGCAGGTAAGGGTGGATTAGCAATATCTTTATACAATAATTATGAAGATGAAGATAAAATCGAAGATATAAAAGCTTCTTTTGATGATATTAAGTTCGAAAGAGCTGAGCATATTAGTGATGATTTAGAGTATAAAATTGATAGTGATTATAGGACACTATTTATAAATGGTGGAAAAAAGCAAAAGATGCGAGCTGGAGATATCTTAGGAGCTTTAACAGCTGGTGTTGGACTTGCTAAAGATGATATTGGAAAGATTAACTCTTTAGATTTTTGCTCTTATGTAGCAGTAAAAAAAGAAGTAGTGAAAAAAGCATTAGATGGTTTGAGTAATGGAAGAATAAAAGGTAAATATTTTAAAATCTATGAAAAATAAATAGATTAAAAGCTAAGTAATTTATTTTATGGTAGAATTCACAAAAATTAAAAAGGTATAAAATGAAATCAGCATCTGCTAGACATTTATTAGTTGAAAGTGAAGAATTCTGTAATGAATTAAAAGAAAAAATTGCAAATGGAGAAAAGTTTGAAGATCTTGCAAAAGAACATTCAAAATGTCCTTCAGGGAAAGATGGTGGAAATTTAGGTAACTTTATGCAAGGACAAATGGTTCCTGAGTTTGATAAAGTTGTATTTAATGAAGCTATTAATGTAGTGCATGGTCCAGTTAAAACTCAATTTGGATACCACTTACTAGAAACTACTTCTAGAAACGACTAATTTAAAAATTTAATATTTCTTTTACTTGAATATAATATAATATATTATAATTTTTGTAAAAGGAATACTATGAAACTATTACTACTAACTTTAAGCCTAACTCTTAGTTTATTTGCATCTTCTATAAATTTTGAAAAAGACTTAGAAACAGCAAAACAAAAAGCAATCAATTCAGATAAAAAACTTATGATTATGTACTCAACTCCAACTTGTCCTGAGTGTAATTACATGAAAAAAAAGGTATTAAAAGATAAAGAGATTGTATCTTTTGTAAATGAAAACTTTGTTTCAGTTATTATGGATATTAAAGAAGATGAAAAAATCTTGCCTTATAAGTTTATAGGTATTCCAACATTTTATTTTTCAGATGCAAAAACAATGGAATTATTATCAAAAAAAATTGGTGGAACTAGAGAAAAACAGTTTTTACAAATTGTTAAAAATGTGAAATAAGGTCTAATAATGAAATATTTTTTTATACTTACTCTAACTTTTATTTTTTCAACTTCATTGTTTAGTTATGAACAAGCAGATTTAGATAAGCTTTTAAAAACAAAAGATTGTCAAGAGTGTGATTTAAGCGGTGTAAATTTAAGTAATAAAGACTTAAGTAATGCAAATTTAAGTGGAAGTAATTTAAGCAATGCAAACTTAGAAAATGCAATTTTTGTAAAGTCAAATATGTGGGGAGTTGATTTAACAAATGCAAATTTATTAAATACAAATGCTAGAGCTGCAAATTTAACAGGTGCGGATATTATTGGTATTAAATGTGATAATACTACATTTAAAGGTACTAATTTTGCAAATGCAACTTTTGAAAATGTAAGCTGTATAAACCTTTCTATCTGGTCTGCAAACTTTTTAGAAACAACATTTGAAAATACAAGTTTTGAAAATGCAGGTGGAGCATATGCTAGTTTTCGTGATGTGGATTTAAGTGAATTAAATATCAAAGGTGCAATTTTTTGGAATGCAAAGTTCACTGATGCAATTGTAAAAAAAGAAGATTGCAAGCATCTTAAAAATGAAGAAGCTATTTTAAAAAATGTAGAGTGTAAAGATTAAAGAGGAGCTATGAACTAAACTCTTCTTCCTCATCTTTTGGGACATCTTCATCCCAAAGAATAGAAACTCCATACTCTTTATCTGTAATTACATACTTAAAATACTCTCCTGTACCTTTTCTTCCATGCAATCTTATTGTTACTTGTCCATCTTGAAGTAGCTTTTTCATTTCATATTGACTAAAACTTCTTTTATTCCATTTTAAAAAAGCATTTGAGTAAACTCTAAAAGTACAAGTAGATTCCGCAGTAAAGACAAAAGCTTCACTCTCGTCATATTGTTTATTAGCATTTTCACAAGTATATAATTTTATTTTTTTGCCTTGTGTTTCAAACTTTCTTGCAATTACACTACCATCACAATAGGGACATTTTCCTAAAATCATAATTATACTCCTTTATATTATTTAGAGTATTTTAACAAATATTTTCATTTCTTTTTAAAAATATTTCAAATTGAAATATTATTTTTTAATTTATTGCGATAATTTAATTGTAAATTTTGAACCAATATATTCAATATCTTCATATATATAAGTTTCATTTTCTACATTAATTGAACCTTTTAAATGATTTACAATTATTTCTCTACTCATATATAAGCCAATGCCAGTTCCTTGTGACTTGTGCTTTGTTGTAAAATATGGTTCAAAAATTCTATCTATAATATTTAAGGGAATTCCTTTTGCGTTATCTTTTATTTCTATAATTAAAGTATTTTCATCTTCATAAATATCTATAAAAATTAATCTTTTTTTATTTTCAATTTTTACTAAGGCATCTTTTGCATTATTTATAATATTTACTAAGACTTGAATTAACTCATTTTCTATTAATAATACTTCTATATTAGAACTGTTTTTTATAACTTTTATATTTTTATTATTAAGTTCAGAAGAGATGATATTTAGAGTTTTATCAATAGTTTTATCAATTAAAAATTTTGAAATCTTATCATTCGCAGGATTAAAAAAGTTTCTAAAATCATCAATCGTTTGAGAAAGATACTGTGCTGAATTATTTATTATATCTAAGGCATTATGCAATTGTGTATCACTTAAACAGTCTAATTCTTTTTGTATCTTTGTTCCTGTTGCTGATGTTGAAATAGTAGATAATGGTTGTCTCCATTGATGTGCTATATTATTTAACATCTCTCCCATTGCTGCTAGTTTACTTTGTTGGTTAAGTAGTTTTTCTTTCTCTTTTTTTTGTGATTCAATTAATTTAACTTTTGTAATATCTTGTGCACTTGCAAAAACTAGTTTTTTCTTAGTATCTGTAGTTGCTGACCAAGCTAAATTTACATATGTACCATTTTTATGTCTATATCTATTTTCAAAGTAATACACTATCTCACCATTAGCTAACTTACTCATTTCATCGATTGTATTTTGAATATCATCTGGATGTATTAAATCTAAGAAACTTGTATTTATTAATTCATCTATTTCATAGCCTAAAATATTTTTTGCACCACTATTAATTTGAATTAGATTTCCATTTTCAATATTTGTTATAATTTGTAAGTTTATTGATAGCTCAAAAAAATTATCAAACTCTCTTTTTACACTTAAAAGTTTATTTTTTATATTTAGTTCTTCTATTACTTTCTTTTTTCTTTTTGTTAGAACAAATAAAATTACAATAAAAATTAATAAGATAATAAGAGTAGTTAAAATTAAGATATTTTGTTTATTTATTTTTAGATAATTATCCGGCCTATTTAAAAGAACTGAATCTTTTGGTATCTTATTAATATCTATATTGTATTTTTGTAAGATGTTATAATTAAACTTTGCTCTAATATTGTCATATTTATTTTCTTCTATTTTTTTATTACTAATAAGTGTTTTGAACATATTTTGCACTAGTAATTCACTATCAATAACATAGCCACCAACAACATTAGAATCTAATAAAGTAGAAAAGTAGACGTATGTTGGAACATTTGAAATTTTCAAAAATTTATTTAAATACTTTTTAGGTGTTAATTTGACTCCATTTTTATCTTTAAAAAATAAAGAATAGAAGATTATTGAATCCTTAGGTATTTTTTTTAGTACTTCTTCCATTTCTTCAAAACTTAAATTATCTAGTGATTTTGGTATTATAGAAGAGTATTTTTTTATATATATTTTGCTTAAGTTCTTAATATCTCCTGCAGACTTATCATTACTTCCTATAAGATAGATATTTTTGACATTTTTATTTTGAGATAGTGCTTCTTTTACAGTTTGTTCTACTGCTATAGAGTTTTCAATTTTCATTATAAGAGTATTTGATTTATCAATTATTTTAGTATCGCCATAAGCAATTTTTGGGATATCTTTAAAAAGTGTATTTCCATATTTATTTATAAATTTAATCGCATTTGCAAATATTATAATAATACCATCAATTTGAATTGAAGAGTACTTACTTTCAAAGTAGTTTTTCCATTTTTCTTTATTGTTTAAATCAATTTTTCTAAAATCAATTTGCTCAGTATGAAAATTTACAGGAGTTTTTGAATCTTTTTCAAGAAGGCTTATTCCTCTATAAAGACTTTTAGTCCAAGGATATTGGTAATCAGATGAGTGAAGTAAAAGAATATTTTTTTCTTTTATCTCTGAAGAAAATAACGAAATGATAAAAAGAGATAAAAAGATAAAAATTTTTATTGTAGGTATCCTATAATTATTTTAAAGTTTTATATTATACCTAAAATATAAAATAAATAAAGATTTTTTACATCTTTATTTATATTTTATAATTTTTTTATGGAGCAAGTCTTTTTATAGTCCATTCATTCTTTTCATCTTTTTCATAAAGAAATCTATCATGAAGTCTATCTTGTCCACCTTGCCAAAACTCAATTCTTACAGGCTTGATTATATATCCACCCCAAAAGTCAGGAAAAGGAACTTCCCCTTTTACAAATTTTCTTTTTATTTCATCAAACTTTTGTTCAAGTAGACTTCTTGAAGTAATAATACTACTTTGATGAGAAACCCAAGCTCCAATTTGACTTCCTTTTGGACGTGAAAGAAAGTATTTTAAAGAATCTTTTGTTGAAATTTTTTCAATTGAACCTTCAATTTTTATTTGTCTTTCCATAGGAATCCAAGAAAATAAAGAAGCTGCATTTGGATTCTCTTCTATTTGCTGTGCTTTTTTACTTTTATAGTTTGTAAAAAACACAAAGCCTTGTTCATCAAAAGTTTTTAATAATACTGCTCTTACACTTGGCATCATATCCTTTCCAACAGTTGCTAACATCATTGCATTTGGTTCAGGCATTTGCTCGTCAATTGCATCTTGAAACCATTGTTCAAATTGTTTTATAGGATCACTATTCAAATCTGGAATATCTAAACCCTTAGTTGTATATTTACCTCTAATATCACTTAAATCCAAAGTTTATCCTTTTTTGTTTATAACAAATTTTATCAAAATAGTACTACTTTTAATCATTGAAAAATGTCGAATAATATATCTTTTAACTCTTCTCGCATCTGTTCATTTAAAGTTTTTTTATTTGAGTAGATATAAAAAGGAACAGTATTTAACATAGATTGTTTTAATCTTTTTCTTAAAGTTGAGATTTCATCAATATGTATAAGCTCTCCACCATCATAAAATGAAAACTCTTTTTCTATACCTATATTAAAAGAAACAACTTGATAAGCAAAAAATAAATCTTCTTCTTTATCTTCCCATTTTTGTATAAAATTATTTAGTTTATCTTGTAATTTTTTAGAGTTGTTTTTTGATATATATCCAAAACTTTCTCTAAATTTATATCTTTCTAAAGTCGTAAAACCTAGTACTTTATAAAATTCATTTAAATTTTTCCAAGGACTTCTAAACTTCCTTTTCCCAAATAGTACTTCTTCAAAAGAGTAAAGATATTTTATATCTTCTGTGCTTAATTTTTCTTTTTCTTTTATTAAAAAATATTCATTTTTAAATAATGAAATCAACCAGTTTTCATCAAGCATAGAAATTGTATCTAGTTTTTTTTCTGTATCTTTATTATCAAAACTCCAAAGCATAGAAATATTTTCAGAATTTTTTTCTCCCATTTTAGGATTTTTAAAATATTTTGTTGCTAAATACTGCACAACATTTTCTAAAAGTGTATCTGTTTTTGCAATACCATGGTTATAAATAACTTTTTTATAAAGGTTAAATCTCATTTCTAACATATGCTCAATATCTATTAATGACATATCAAAAAAACTAAGATGAAACTTATTGTCTTGTTTTACTAAAACTGTTTGTTTTGTAATTCTAATATGGTCATTAGGCCCTGTAATATAACCACTTGCTAGCATATCTCTATTTACATAATCTAATCTATCTGCATCAACTGTACTATCTATAAATTTATGTAAAACAGAGAAATCAAAGTTGTAAATTGTTTTTTCTTCTAAGATATATATACAAATTTTTTCTATTAATTTTATATATTTCTTATCAATAGTTTTTTTTAGTAAATCATTTAACTCATATTTAAATAATAGGCTTAAAAGCTCTTTTCCAATAGCTTCATGTAAAACTTCACTAGCATTATTTGTGGTTTTCTCGTACATAGATTTAAACTCAATCTCTTTTTCAACTAAAACTTCATCATTGTCTTCTTTTTCTTTTATGCTAAGATA
>Ga0193954_1000424_pt1 | contig 24459 bp, 19 predicted proteins | sample BB_5_MG_FD_140340 | JGI IMG/M metagenome (GOLD analysis project Ga0193954, IMG submission 140340) | Microbial mat bacterial communities from the Broadkill River, Lewes, Delaware, United States - BB_5_MG | ecosystem: Environmental > Aquatic > Freshwater > River > Microbial mats | place: USA...
CGGCGCGCATCTATTCGGTGTGGCCGGCATCTTCGCTGGCATCGCCGCTGCGACCGGAATCACGGCCTTGGTCGCCTATCTGTGGTCCCTATCGCTCTTCTCTCCGGTACCTGACCTTAATCCGGTCGACAATGCGGAGCATCTGCAGGGGGCAAGACCGGATACGGTGGCGTTGGTCGATGAGTTGCTGGACAGAGTGACTCTTGAGGCCACCACCGTCACGGCAGCGGCTCGGCCCATCAATACGATCGGCTTCTTTAGTAAGGGTTATGAGCTGGGCCATGTGCATCGCAATGGCAAGGTGGACCTGCACGTGCCGCCGATCCTGCACGATGCCTTGCTAGAGGACGGACTGGCTGAGTCGCACCGCCACCACGAACAGGGCAGCTGCTGGGTGTCTCATACCCTGCAGTCCTCACATGAGGTTGCTGAAGCGGTCTGGCTCCTTGGGGTACTGGCCGCGTTGCGTGGGTACTGTGCCGGCGTGATTACGGAGCGAGAAATGCAAGAGCAGTTGCGTCTGGAGCAGCACGCTACCCACCATCACCCGGCGCTGGATGCGGCGGTGAGACGGGCCGCTGAAGCGGTTCGGCAAAGCCTGGCTGCCGCAGCTTAGGCGGGCAGGCGGTGGGCCCCGGATGGCGCGTCCATTACGGGCAGGTAGAGCTCGAAGTCGGTGCCCTTGCCAGGCACGCTGAGCACGTTCATCCCGCCGCCATGCTGCTTAACGATTCCGTAGGCGGTGGACAGCCCCAGGCCTGTTCCGTGACCCACCTCCTTCGTCGTGAAGAAGGGTTCGAAGATATTCTTCAAGGTCGATGCGTCCATGCCTATGCCCGTGTCCGAGATCGTCATTAGCACGAAGTCCCCGGGCTCTGCCCAGGCATGGAGTTTGCTCTCCTGCTGAGTGATGTGCCGGTTCACGGCGGTGATGGTAATGGTGCCACCTTTGGGCATGGCGTCTCGTGCATTAATGCAAAGGTTGACGAGCACCTGTTGAATCTGACCCGGGTCGGCCCGCACCTGACTGAGCCTTGGGGCGGCATCCACGATGAGTTGGATGTGGTCCCCGATCACCCGTTGGATCATCTTCGTCACGTCCCGCATGACCTCCCCGAGGTCTACAGGGCTCAGGTCGAGCACTTGGCGCCGGCTGAATGCGAGCAACTGGCTGACCAGCTTTGCCGCGCGCTCACCGGCTTGAAGGACCTCCGTGACACATTCATGAGCAGGGTGGTCCTCCTCGATGTAGTCCTCCGCGAGGGTGGAGTAACCATTTATAACTTGAAGGATGTTGTTGAAGTCATGAGCGACCCCACCCGCGAGCAGTCCAACTGCTTCCATCTTCTGGGACTGGCGCAGCTGATCCTCCAACTTTGCCACTTGAGTCATGTCGCGCTTGACCGCAACGTAGTTCGTGATCCTGCCCGCGGCGTCGCAGACGGGGGAAATTGTGGCGTCCTCACGATAGGTCGTGCCGTCCTTGCGCTGGTTTATGATGTGGCCGTTCCAGGTTTCACGCCGTAGTAGAGTCTGCCAGAAGTCCTTGTAGAAGCGTTGCCCATGCACGCCGCTCTTTAGAATTCTTGAATTTTCTCCAATGGCCTCTTCCCTTGTATACCCCGTAATCTTCTCGAAGGCTGGATTGACGTACTGCATACGGCCTGTCGCATCGGTGATGACGATAGTTTCAGCGGCTTGTTCGATCGCCGCCATCAGCATCATACGTTCCGCCTCGGCCGCATGTCGCTCCGTGGTGTCCCGGCCAAGGGCGAGAAGGATAGGAGGGTGGCCGGGGGTACGGATGGCCTTGAGGCTGGTCTCTACCTCGACGGTTGACCCGTCTTTGTGGCGATGCTTGGTCTCGAAAATCGGAAGCTGACGCTGCAAGGCGGACTGCGATAGCTCTCGGTACTCTTGGGCGGAACGATCCAAGTCGAGTTCGTGGGCCAAAGTACCAATGAGCTCGTCCCGCGTGCGCCCAAACAGACGCGCCGCTGCAAGGTTGCAGTCTTGGATTTTTGGGTCTCCCTCGGGGCTCAGTTCGAATTCAACGATGCTATCTGTAGCCTGGTCAAAGACGCTGTGCAGTCGTGCTTCACTCTTCTTGAGGCGGAGCAGAGCATTGAGGCTGCCCAAGCCATCGCAGATGCGCCGTGCCACGTCGGAGATAGTCTCAAGGTCCTCAGGCGCCCACACTCGCGCCTCGCAGCAGTCCTGCACCACTAGGACACCCGTCTCTCCGTGGCGGGACTTCAGGCCCATCATAAGCTGGCTCTTGACCGCCAATTCGGTTGAAAGGTGCCCGGGCAGAGCGGCGTCTCCTTGCGGACCGACGCGGAGCGCGACCTCAGCATCCAAGGTCTGACGCAACAGAACCTCAAGAGCGAGGCGGGTCTTCGGGCTCCAGGCCGCCTCCGGGCTAATAGAGTGCTCGTCGTGGGCGTGCATCGTTGGCGCCGCCGGTGACAATCCTCCACTGTCGGGAGTTTCAATGAGCCAGACTCGATGGGCTTCAAAGAGCGGAAGTATGGCTTTCACGGCACCTGTGATGAGGTCCGAAGCGCTATCAGACCTATAGATCGCCTCGTCGAGCTGCGCCACGTGCTCCAACCTGCGCACGCGGCGCAGACGTTGGGCCTCGATCGCTTTCCGGTCGCTAATATCGAGGTAGGTACCACAGGCCCGCTGGGCCTCACCGCTTGAGCCCCGCTGGATGACCTTGCCCTTATCTAATACCCAAAGCCAGTCGCCGGACTTCGTGCGGATTCGGTGCTCACTTTCGTAGTGAGGCGCATCGCCCTCCACATGGGCCTTGAGGCGGCACTGTTGGCCCTCCAGGTCTTCAGGGTGAACAAAGAGGCGGCCATGGTCCCTATAGTTTCCAAGCTCGGAGTCGTTGAAACCCACCATGGCGCAGAACCGCTCGTCAAAGGTAGTGCTATCTTCCACGAGGTTCCAGTCCCAGGTGCCCAGGGCGGCCCCATCAAGGGCGAGCTGCATGCGCTCCTTACTAATGGCGAGGGCCTGGGCCAACTCTTGCTCCGCCTGCACCTCTTTGGGCAGCCACCTGCGGATCAGGAGCGCCAGCACGATCACGCCGGTAATAATATTGATGATCTTTGGGATCGCGAGCAGCTCTGGGCGCCCCAGCGTCGTGAAGATTGCCTTGGGTAAGAATCCGAACTGGGCGTTGAAGTACAGCCCGAAGTACGTGCTTTCGAAGAGCGTTCGAAAGGCGTCAATAGACAGAATCGTCAAAAGAACCGCGATGCCACGGCTAGTCGAACTCAGCCTTCGTAGTTTCGAGATGTACAGAGCCAGGACGACGGACCACAGGAGGATCAGCAGCCAATATGACAGTGGGACGACGAGCTTGGTCACAGTACTCTGGTCACTTAGCGGAGAAGCAGGTTCGCCTTGTGACCCTCCAAGGCCTTACAGGCCGCTGCGCGGGCCGTCGGTCCTCGCGGGGAGTGCCTCCAGGCGAGGCCAACGGCTCTAAGTGATTGGCATTGAGTTGAGTCACAGGTTTGCCTGGCACGGGCAGGCGTTAGTGACGGTCGCAGCCGTCGCCAGCATCCCAGGACCGCGTGCAAGCATATCGAGGCTCCGAAGAAGCGACAAGCTCATGGGCTGGATGTGGCTTTTGCATGTCTGACCGTCACAGAGCGAGGCGGGTTCGCACAGACATGGGCGATGCGCTCTCGAGGTGCCTGTTGTGGCCTGACCGTCGTACTTGCGATGAGCACGGCGTGCTCACATGCCGTGCCCGATCCCGTGCGCTACCCCGTGCTGCCTACTCGGGTCTCAGCTGAGCAGCAGACCGCCCTGTATGAGGCGTATAGGCTTGTCTGTGACTCCGGCGCCTGCCGCCAAGGCGAGACCGAGGCCCCGCTGGCGGCCTTCGCCGCCGGAGCCTATGGCGGGGCGCATGAGGTCTACGAGCAGGACCAGAGTACACGACGGAAGGTGCGCTGGGGCTCGGTCGGTGCCGTGAGTGTGGTGGGCGGCGCGGGGCTGCTCTTCTTGGGCTTGAGCATGAGCGCGCGAAGTACGGCTCAGACGTTGCGTTCTGCGGGGCTCAGTGACGCCGAGCAGCGCGCAGATGCGGATCGGTACCAGCTCATCGCCATCTCCGGATTGGCCGGCGCTTTGGTTCTGGGCGCGGTCGCCGGCCTGGTGCAGGCCTTCTGGGGGACTCCAGATGAGGCCTTTGAGGCTGAATACAACCGAGAGCTCGCCCAGGCATTGGACCAACGTCGATGAGAGCCCCAGGGTGAGAAATTTCCCGCTCTGGCTTGCGCTTTGGCTGTGGCTCGCCACGATGGGTCATGCCCGTTGAAGAACTGCCCACCAAGGCCCCGTCCCTGCGGCTATCTGAGAAACTGGGCTACGGGGTGGGGGATGCCGCCTCTAACTTCTTCTTTCACACCTTCAACATCTTTCTGCTGAGCTATTACGTAGACGTCGTGGGCCTCACCGCTGCCGCGGTGGGCACGATGTTCTTCGTGACCAAGCTCTTCGACGCGGTCACAGATGTGGTGATGGGCGCGGTCGCGGACCGCACCCGATCTCGCTGGGGGCGCTTTCGGCCCTACCTGCTGTGGGCCGCGTTGCCCTTCGGGCTCGTGGGCTATGCGATGTTCGCAACCCCCGACCTCAGCCCTGGAGGCCGCCTCATTTATGCGTACGTGACATATAGCCTCATGATGATCATCTACACGGTCATCAACATCCCATACTCATCGCTGATGTCGGCGATGTCACCGCACTCCGGCCAACGCACAACCCTGTCTACGTACCGGTTCGCGTGCGCTTTCTTTGCGCAGCTTATGATCTCCGGCTTTGTGATCCCCTTGAAGAATCTACTCGGCGCGGGGGATGAGGCGCGGGGCTACCAACTCACCATGGCGATCTTCGCGGTCGCGTCGACATTATTGTGGTGGGTAACCTTCGCCACAACGCGGGAGCGGGTGCAGCCGTCTGAGAGCCAGGCCGTTGACCTGCGTGGAGACCTCAAGGACCTGGTGCGCAACCGGCCCTGGATCGTACTCGTGGCCGTGGCCTTGTTTACGCTTATGAATGTGGCCGTACGCGGAGGCTCAACCCTGTTCTTCATGAAGTACTATGTTGTGGGTGCCGATACGCCGGTGTTTTGGGTATTCGACCGTACCTCTGTCTTCTTCTTGTCGGGCACCGCCTCCCTCGTGCTCGGTGTGGCAGCGACGAAGCTATTCACCAAGCACTTCGAGAAGCGAACCCTCATGATCCTTTTGACCACTGCCAACGCGATTGGGTTGGGCGCCTTTTACTTTATTCCCCCTGACGCCTATGGCTTGTTGATCCTGGTTAACTGTCTTGCCACCTTCATTGTGGGCCCCACCCCGGCCGTCGTCTGGTCGATGTACGCAGACTGCGTGGACTATGGAGAGTATACCTATGGTCGGCGTACGGCGGCCCTGGTCTTTTCGGGGGCCATGTTCGCTCAGAAAACTGGACTGGCCGTCGGAGCGGGCATCGCGGGCTGGATCCTGAGCTACTTCGGATTCGTCGCCAACGCGGCCCAGAGCGCGGACTCCATTGTTGGTATTCGCTTGATGTTCAGCTTGTTTCCCGCGGGGCTGGCCCTGCTCGCGGCCGCGCTTACTTTTCTCTATCCTCTCAGGACGGATGATCTGCGTCGCATGGAGACTGAGCTCGCAAAGCGGCGTGCCGCGTCGGCAGAATGAGCTTCAAGGCCTATCGATAGTATATAGGCGACCTCTCTCGCCGCCCACCCACAGTCGGCCGTAGGCTAGGCGTAGCACGCGTACGGCCTCTTCATTGACCCGAGCGAGGTCTTCATTGGGTAAGGTTAATACAGCGGTGCAGCCTAGGTTGCGGTCCTGGGCGAGCACGGCGTTGCATCGGTCGCCTGCCAAGAAGATGTGCCTATCGTCTACCGCGATGGATAGATAGTGCACTGCGCTCCCGTTGATAGACGCTCCCAGGGTGCAGCCATCTGCGTTCATGGTCTCAATGAGGGTCTGGTCCAGCCATCCGCCTGTGGGGCTCCACCGTGAGAAGATGGCGCCTCGGCCTGCGGCCCAGCGTTCGGTTGTGGAGATGATGACGGCCTCTTCAAGAAAGGGTGAGACTCCCAAGGGACGATTGGCTACGGGCTGAACGTACTCGAGTCGGAACTGACCGGTGCTAACGTCTCCCAGGAACACCGCATCCCCCTTGAGGCCGATGAGGTGCGGCTCTGCGGGATCACCGGTGTGTTTGATGAACTGGATATAGTCATCAGACTCGTCGACTTTGTCGATCATGGGGAGGAGGACTCGCGTGAAGACGTCGCTGTTGCTGCCCCTGAGGAGCACGACCCGCTGATTGCCGCCTGCGAGCACACGGCCCTCGGAATCCACGTGCACGTCGCGCAGCAGGGGCAGGAAAGCTCCGGCATCGTCCTGGGTGTAGGTCTGCAGCAAGCGCAGGCCCTGGTCTGCGACCTCGTAGCGAGCCAGGAAGCCGCGTTCCTGGCCTGCGGGACCAGAGACCCATAACTCGTTGGTTCTAGGATCGAGGGCCAGCGCATCGTAGCCAACGCTTGCGATGCCTAAGGAACCAATGTGGTGGGTGCGCGCCAGACTATCCGTGCTGGGAGGCTGGACCTGCTCTCCAACGCGCACGTCGAAGAGCAGCTCCGAGGTGACACCAAGCACCCGATCAGGGCCTAGGGGCATGAGGTCTCGGATGCGATGAAAGCCATCTTGCTCAGAGGTTGGCCATTCGAAGCTGGGGGGATGTAGCAGGTGACTGCGGGCGCCAAAGGCACGGACGGGCTCGACGGTGCGTTCGCAGAACTGAAGATCTGTGGGCACCACCAGCGCGAGGGTGCTCAGCTCGGGCAGGTCTTGCAGGGAAGCGGCCTCAAGAGTGGCGGCTTCGATGTTCACACGATGCAGGAGAGATTGCGCGGGCAGGACGATGCGGGCCGGGTCGGAGTGTGCATCCAGGCGGGATGTACTCAGGCTGGTGACGGCGAGCTGGTCCGCCCGCGTAGAATCGTAGCCGGGCACCGCCTCTCGCAGGGTCGCGAGGTCTATGCTCACCATGTACAGGCTGTGCTTGGGGTTGAGGCCCTGGAGCGTGGGTTGTCCAAAACCGTCCGGGGCTGGACCGAAGGGCGCGCTCAGGCGCTGGATGGCCTGATCATGGACCTCTACGAGGAAGGCGAACTCAAACGGCACATTGGAGGGATCGACGAGCACCTCCTCGGGGGCGGGTGTACACGCTGCGACGAGCCCGAGCGCGGCGACGCCTATCCATGAGTGGTGCTGAGCCAGCGACACGACGGCATTGTGCGACGCTCGGCTGCGACCTGCAAAGCCCGCCTCAATCTAGGCTGGGCATGCCCGACCAATGGCGAGGGTTCTGGGGTCCCCCGGCCGGCCGAACCTGCACCGGGATGCCAGTGAGCTGCACCATGCCGGACACTGGCTCCAGCGCGTCCGGGCCATCCGCAGCGAGCAAGTTGACGTTCACGCCGGCGGTCTGTCTTGCGACCGACAGGCCCGAAGCCTGGTGTCCCCAGCCGTGGGGTAGGGCCACCGCGCCCGGCATGAGATCGTCGAGAAATTGCATGGGCAACCGCACGGTGGAGGTCGCACTCTGCACGTCCACGAGGTCTCCGTTCGTCAATCCGAGTTGCGCGGCGTCCTCGGGGTGCATGTACAGATAGTTGCGGTCCTTGCCATGGCCCTTTACGAAGGCCCCGTGGTTATGGGTCCACGAGTTGTGGGTCTTGACGTGCCGCTTGGTGATCAGCTTGAGCCCCTGGTCGGGTCTAGTCTGCTGTGCATACAGCGCTTCGAGCCCAGAGGCTGAGGTCAGCAGCCGTGGCGGTGCGAGGTGCACCTTTCCGTCCTCTGTTGTGACGCGGGATCCCAAGAAGCTCGCAGGCGCGTGATCGGGGCGTCGCCAGCCATGCTTATTCCTTGCAAGCGTACGAAAGCTAGGTTGACCCGTCAGGCGAAGGAGCGTCGATAGCAGGCCGCGTTGCGGAAGGGTCGGGTGGTCGAGGCCCTGTGTGCCTTGGGTGAAGTTCGCCATCGACTCCAGCGCCTTTTGCGCCACCTTTGATCCAAACAGGTCCACACCGCTGGCTCTGCATAGGTCGAGGTAGATGGAGGCCTCATCCCGCTGAGCGCCGCGCGGAGCCTCCACGGCCTCTGTGGCTTGAAGATAGGGCTTCACTTGCAGGCCCAGCATCAGCGGGAAGATGAAGGGCAGGTCTGGCCGCTGAAAGGGCACGGTGCACGGCAGCATCCAGTGCGCGAGGTTGGCCGTCTCGTTGGGCAAGATGTCCAGCACGACCAACAGCTCCAGCTTCGAAAATGCCTCTTTCAGGCGTCCAGAGTTGGCCATGGTCAAAAGGGGGTTGCCACCGGTGACGAACAGGGCGCGCAGCTGCCCCGGTCCCTCGGTCAAGATCTCATCGGCGAGCAGTCCGCCGGCGAAGCAGTCATTGACGCTGGCGAAGTCCCCAATACGGCTCCTATCGGTGCGCGTCAGCACGCCATTCTTCTTGCCGAACTTCGGAAAATCGATGACGCCCTCACCGACCAGAGTGCCGCCTGGGCGGTCCAGGTTGCCGGTGATCGCGTTGATGACCTCTTGCAGCCAAAAGGCGAGCGCACCGTGTCCGCCCATGTTGACCCCAGTGGAGCTGTAAAGGGCCGCGCCATCCGCGCCGAGGTAGCGGTCCACGAGCTGCCTGAGCTGGGCGGCGGGGATGCCGGTCGCGGCCTCGGTGCGCTCCGGTGTCCACGGCGCGGCTAGGGCTTGAACCTCAGCCAGCCCGGTCATGTGGGCTTGCACCCTCGTGAGATCTACGGCCTCACGACGCAATATATCTTGCAGAAACCCCAGATAGAAGAAGACGTCACTGCCCGGCTGAATGAAGTGATGCGCGCTGGCCAGCTTGGCGGTCTCCGTGCGACGCGGGTCCACGACGGCCACGTGCCCGCCGCGGGTTTGGATGGCTTTGATATGGGCTGAGGGGTTGGGCACCTGAAGGAAGGACCACTTGGAGACCACCGGGTTGGCGCCCACGATGATCAGGCATTGGGTGCGCTCTATGTCCGGGAAGGGCTGCGTGAACGGGAAGCCGTAGACTTCGTTGGCGACCGCGAACTTATTGGAGCAGTCCTGGGTGGCCGAGGCGTACATGCTCTTGGAGCCGATGCCGGTCATGAAGCCTTGCGCGAAGATCGGGTGCAGCACCGAAAAGCCGGCCGCGGTGCCGACATACATGCCGATGGCGTCCGGTCCGTGCTCATCACGAATACGAGCCACGCGGCCTCCGATATCATCGAGCGCGTCGGTCCAGGTCGCCGGCTCATGGTCGCCTGTTGTCTTGCGCCTCATCGGATATTCCAGCCGATCCGGTGAGCCGTACAGCAAGTGTTGATTGAGGCCCTTGGGGCACGCAAAACCTTCGCTGGCGACGTGCTCAGGGTCGGGGCGAATCGCGACTACGCGATCGTGCTGCACATCCACCTGCAGGCCGCACAGGGCTTCGCAGATGCGACAGAAGGTCTGCTTGCGAACCACCATGGATGCGTCTGTATATAGCCCAGCCGGTCTTTGAGCCGGCACGCCGGAATCCCCTGCATAGGTGGCTCGGCCGTTGCCAATTCTGCCACCGGATCGCATCTTCCAACCCGGACCATGGCTCGCCCCATTGCACCCTCGGGTTCGCCGCCCCGCGCGAACCCCGTCGATCGCATGCTCGGCAAGGGCCTGCAGTTCTTGCAGGACGCGCCTACCACCAAGGAGCGCATGGTCGTCGCACATCGCGGCGCTCAGCTCATCTTCGACCACTGGGTCACCAAGGCCGGGCTGGGTGCGGTGGCCTTTGGTTCCAACCCTGAGCGCAAGCAGGCCCTCGCTGACTTGCGGTCGGTGGTCGCCGAGGCCGTCGCCACCGAGGGCGGCGCCGTCGATGCCATGCAGGCCTATACTCAGGGCATTGATACGCTATTGCAGGCGATGAGCGAGGAGGCCCTTGCCGAGGTGGGTGATGCGCCCACGCCCTTCGCGGTGATGGCTCTGGGCTCCTACGGCCGACAGGAGTTGAGCCCCTACTCGGACCTCGATTACGGCATTGTCTTAGATCCTGCAGATCCAGCGGCTGTGAAGTGGGGCCGAAAGTTCGCCGAGGCCCTGAGTCGCCGCATCAAGCAGCTCGGTGAGACCACCATCTTCGGCCTGCGAGGCACCCGGTCGTGCACCACCTTCAGCCCCGTGGGCTTCAAGGCTCTGCAGCTTGTGGGCTCCATAGAGTCCTATAAAAAGCAGTTCGCATCTGATGCACCCAGCGATCAGGCGATGCGGGACGTATTGCTCAACCCTCGTCCCGTTTTTGGCGATGCCGAGGTCATCAAGGGCTTGACAAGCACCCTGGTCGAGCACCTCGATGCAGCACCTGCGCAGTCCCCGGGCAGCCGGCAGGCTGTCTTGCAAAAGGTCTTGGACTACCTGCCGACGCGGCGCAACCCATCCGGCGAGCTGGCCAAGGACGGGGTCCTGGATGTCAAGGATGAGCTCTTCCGCGCTTTCGTCTACCCCGGCATCATGATGGCGGTGGCCTGGGACCTGGAAAGCACCAGCTCCATCGGCCGCCTGAAGGAAGCAGAGGAAAAGGGGCTCGTAGATCCACGCCTGGCGCGCGCCGTGGAGGCTGCGATGGAGGCCGCGATTCAGTTGCGCCTACACAGCCACTCCGAGCAGGGGCGAGAACAGGACCATATCCCGCTCACCCCTGAAGCGGCGTCGAAGCTGATGCGCCATCACAGGGTGCTGACCCGTTACGCGCAGCTGGCCGAGAAGTTGGCCGACCTCCCGGAGCAGAGCCCCTTCATCTCCAAAGGACCGAAGTCATGAAGCTGCCGGAACCCCGCGGCGATACCATGGGCTTTACGTTGGCCTGCCTCGAAGTCCTACGCGCCGCCAAAGCCCAAGGTGAGTGTCTCATGCCCGAAGTGCAACCCTTATTGCTTAAGCTGGCCGACATGGAGCGCACCGAGGCGCCCTTGGCCGCCGTCGCCTGGCGTAGCGCTCGCTTCATGGTTGAGGGCATGACCTTGGCATTGGATGCGCCCCCGGTTGAGGTTGCGGGCTTGAACGAAGATCAGGTTGACGAGGCGCTCAACGCGGCCCGTCGCTTGGCGATGACCGACCTAAAGAAGGCTCGAGCCGCCTTCGCGGCGGTGGGCGCGCAAATCATCGCGGGCGCCGGCTCAGACTTTGTCGACATGGGTCCTCCGCACGACGGCGATGATGAGGTCTCGGCCTGGTTGTCGGGCGCGATGCTCGCGCGACGCGGCGCCTGACCTCAGCGAGATGCTTCGGGGTGCTGGCCATCCTGCACCTTGCGCGCTAGGCCATAGGCGTGCCCGACGCCCATGGCCGCTTTCAAAACCCCGTAGAGGCCGCGCTCACTGGCCTCTTTGACCTGGTCCGCAAGCAACCTCTGGAGGCCCGCTTCACGGATGAGGTGCGCCTCGATGGCAAGACCTGCCTTGTGACCGGGGCCAGCTCGGGGCTGGGTTTCGCGGTCGCGGTGCTCATGGCCCAGCGGGGCGCGCGGGTGCTGATGGCTTGCCGCAGCGGTGTGCCGCAAAAAGGCGAAGAGGTGCGGCGGCTCTCGGGCTCTGATACCGTCGAGATGCTGCAAGTAGACTTGTCGGACCTTCAGCAGGTGCACCAGCTGGCAGACACCCTCAAGGCCCGGGGCGAGCGTCTGGACGTGGTGGTGGAGAACGCGGGTGTAGCTTCACCGCGGGCTAAACCGAGCGCACAGGGGCTCGAGGCCATGTTCGTGACCAACTATCTGTCTAAGTTCCTCTTGGTCCACCGCCTGCTAGAGGACGGCACGATTCGCAATGCGTCTTTCACGGGTTGCGAGCGTGAATCAGGACCCATGGCACGGGTGATCTTCGTCTCCAGCGACTCCCATCAGGGCGCATCCGCCATCGATTGGGCGCACTTTGGTGACTACCGGGAGTTTGGGGTCAACGGGGCTATCAATAACTATAGCTACTTCAAGCTGGTCATGAATACCTTCGCGGCCGAGTTGTCGCGGCGGGCACACCACGAGGGCGAAGCAGAGGTCGGGGTGCACGTCATGTGCCCGGGCCCTGTCGATACCAACATCGTTCGAGACGCGCCCCTGCCGCTGCGTATGTTCCTCCGGACGGTCTTTAAGGTCTTTTTCCGAGCCCCGGAGGTTGCGGCGCGCCCCGTGGTCTACATGAGCGGGTCTGAGGACTTCGACGGGCAGAGCGGCCGCTATCTGCACATGTTCAACGACAAGAAGATGGACCCCAAGTGCTACGACCACGCCGAGGCGCAGGTCTTGTGGGACCGCAGCGTGGCCCTCTTGCAGTCGGTGCAGATGTGGCCCCGGCCCACTGGGTCGTGACATCACAGTGGCGTCACGCAGGCCCCTAAACCCCGGGATCTGACGCCGTGAAGGTTGGCCTCGTCCTTGCTTTAGGACTTGGGCATGCCGTCACCCAAGGTTCAGCCCAAGTCCGTGCTCCACGGTAACCCCTTCGCAGTGCTCGCTGACCCCGACGTCGATCGAGTGCTCCAGGAGCAGCAGGACAAGGAGGCCCAGCGACATGCCGCGCGGGGCTATACGATGCCCAAGCTCTCCGTATTTGGCGCCGACGTGCCTACGGGCGTGGATCCTGAGCCGGTCTTCGCCAAGGCACTGGGACATGGCTACCGGGCCTTCGATACCGCCTCGGCCTACGACTCGATCGGCGCCCTCGCCGGGGCCAGCGGGGATAAGGGCGTCTCGGATGAGCTCTTCGTCGTCTACAAGATAAAGCCCGCCGATGACCATGCCCTGAGAGTTCAGGCTCGAGGCAAGGAGGCACCTGAGCGCCGACAGCTGATGCAGCGCACGGTCTCAGCCCAACTCTCACAGGCCACCACCGCGCTGGGACGTCAACCCGACATCTTGATGCTGCACGAGCTGGGCAGCGATACGCAGAACGAGCAGACCCTCAAACAGCTCGCGGGTCATGTGAAGGCCGGCCAGGCCAAGGGCCTCGGCTTGAGCAACGTGAACCTCGACGACCTCAAGAAGTTGCAGCGGCGCGCCAAGCAGCTGGGCTGTCCCATCAAGGCGGTGGAGAATAGATTCAGCCCCTACCACCACGATGAGGACATCCGCCGTTTCTGCGACGCCAATAACATTCGCTACATGGGGTACGGGCTCATGGGCAGCACCCAGACCGGCGCCTGCGTAGGGGAGGGGCATGGCTCGCCAACGCAATATGTCTTGCCTCGCAAGGATCCGCGTCTCAACGCCCTCGCCGATAAGTGCGGCGTCTCGACCGGGGAGCTGCTCATTGCCTGGGCCTATCGTGAAAATGTGGTGCCGGTCGCGTTTTCCACCAACGATAAGAGGATTGGCGATAACTTAGGCGCACGAGATAACCCAGAGATCACCGACGAGATGCTGGACGCGGTGGATGCACTCTTCAGCCCGCTGCCTAAGTCTGCGGTCCGGGACATGCAGCGCTCCGATAAACCCAGCGGCCTGAAGCAACTCTATGGCGCATTCCCAGACCCCACGATGTGGTTCATCCTCGATACGGTCTGCGAGGATGCCGGGGTTGCGACCCTACTCAATACCACCGCGCGCGAAATTGGTGCCGCCGCCGATCTTGGATCAGAGGATGCGGACCTCAAGAACTTTGCTTTGAACCTGATGCGGCACGTCGGAGACTTTCAGTCCGCCGGGCTGGATGAGTGGCCTGAGGTGATGACTCGGCAGCTCGCAGAGGTGGCGCAGGCCAGCGACCGGCCCGAAGTATCTCAGAGGTTCTCGGAATGGGCGACAAAGAACGCCTCGGTGGGTGGAGACTTTGTTAACGCGACCGCGGCCTTCGTGAATATGTTGGCGCCGCCGCCGGCGCCCAGTCGTGAGCTGGATACGGCTCAGGGCTGGAGCGTCTTCACGTCCGGAGACTACGATGAACCCGTCGCGGATCCTGAAGTGGGGCAAACTTATCACTTCTACCACAACGGTCATGATGGGCCCGAGATGTTCTCCGGCAAGGTGGACGCACTCGATGGTTCAAAGCTGACCGTGACTCGCGACTAGCAGCCTGAGGGTATTCTAGGCGCATCTTCGCTGCCCTGAAGCACCCCAAACATGTAGCTTCGGGCCGTGATCCATCCCTACAGCAACCAGACCCAAACCCGGTGGGACCATGGCGACTTCCAGGTTCAGCTGGTCCAGCCCAACGTGCCTCGCCCCATTGGGTTCTGTGATGGCAGCTCCGAGGATGTCGCGGAGCTGCGTAGCATCGCGGAAGCGGAGGGTGCGGAGTTTACGATCACCAAGAAGGTGCTGAAGACAGGGCGTGAGATCTGGACGTTGGGCTGAGGGCCTAGCGAAAGCCTTCGCGCTTTTTGTGCCGGCCATCGCACCACGGCTTGTTCTTCGACAGGCCGCATCGGCAGAGCGTGGCGCGATTGTTTTCCTGCCGCTCTTGAAGCTCCGCGTTGATATGAAAGTCAGATTGCACACGGATCTCGCCGCCCTCAATGATATCGATGCAAGGTCCCTCGGGCGTCGCTGGTTTGCTCACGGTCTTTGATTCGAAGGTGAGCGCGCCTGAGGGGCATGACTGCACCACGCGGGCGATCTCGGCCGCAGCCTCGGCATCGCCCTCAAGCTCACGGGCCCGCAGCGCCTTGAGTGGCTTGCAGTAAAAGACATGCATGCAGGCGTTGGCGTTGAAGAAGGTCTTGATCGCGCGACCCTGCCAAACGTGGACGGGCTTGTCGGTCGTCTCTGGTGGCTCAGCTACAAAGCCGGCCTTGGAGTGCGTGCCATCGCAGAAGGGCGGGTTGCTGCTCTGTCCGCAGCGACACAGGTAGACGTCCTGTGCCTTGTCTAGGTTGAGGGCCTCACCACAGTAGCTGACTGTCTTGTCGTCTCCGGAGACTTTGATGGGGCCGTTGTCGATGATGTTGATGTTGAGCGGCTTGGACATCGTCGACTCATACCGCGAACGCGGCTTGATTGCCCGGTGCGGCGACCGTGAGCCCGGGCCCGCTCAGCCCTGTGTGGTGTCCACGGTTCGAGTGGCTCGTCGCTCGTCAATCGCTGTCTGCACGGCCTCAAGATCTTGGGGCGGCAGAAAGTTCACATCGACTTGTCGGGAGCTCAGCTCGTGATAACGCGGAGAAGTGGTGCGATCGAGCACTTCAAGGGCATCGTCCACAATCCCGGTGGGCAGCGCAGTGATGCCGTCGAGCAAGACATCTTGCGATGATGCGCAAAGGGCATGTCGCGCGCTACCGAGGGTCACCATCAAGGCGCAGGCCAGGGGCACGGTGGGCTCGCCGGACAGCCGCTTCACCAAGGAGCGAATGCTGTCCAGAATCGTGGCTTGGGCGGCGCTTTCACGCTCCGCGGCAGTTCGCAGCAGGGCGCCCAGATCGTAGACAAAGAGCTCCGGGATGAACTCTAGGTCGGCCCGTCGAGCGCGCACACCGTAATGTGCATAATAGCCTGCAATCTCGCCCGAGACCTCCGGCCTTCGCTCCAGCGCCACCTCCGCCAGCGCCTCGTACTGCAGCAGCACATCAAAGATAGCCCTGGGGTTCTTCGCGTTGATCGCTGAGCGCAACATGGAGTTCATCGCCCGCACTGTGTTGTGCAAGACCGGCACGTCGTCGCGCAGGTTGGCGTCTTCTCCAATGCCGCGCACCGTGTCGGCGATCAGCACCACCGCGTCGGGCATGGCCGCCACCGCCGCATCGAAGGCGCGCCCCAGATCGCGCAGGGCGGCCACCTCTACCCAGCAGCGCTCCACAGTCGTGAACTGTAGGGCCTCGCGCGAAAGCCCACGAAACTCAGCCTTGGTGGCCTGAAACCAAGTGGGATCGAGTCTATCTTTGACCTGCCCGTACTCCTCCAAGAGCTCGCGCAGAGCCACGATGCCCAGCTCCGCGCTCTCCCGGCCCATGCCGTCGAGGGATTTGAGCACCAAGCTGCCTAGGTGGTGTAGAGCGTGCGCGAGGTCCGTCTTGGTCTGCTCTCGGCGCCCCTCCTTGGCCAACGCCTGACGCAACGCGCGCGATGCTTGGCCGCGAATGCGGCGCACCAAAGTGTGCGGCTCCAGGAACTCGATGACATAGAAGAAGTAGGGCACCACCATGATGAAGGCGATGATGCAGGTGGCCATCACTGCGTCGACCAGCCTCGGGGAGACGGTGTCAGGACGACTTGCATGCAGCGCCCAGTTCGCGTGGGCTGCGGCCATCGCGTAGGTCGACAATACGGCGACGTGCATGCGGTCGCCCAAGAAGACCCGCAGCAGCTTCGGGGTGTACTGACTGGCGGTGACGGGCACGGCTACCGCGAGGCAGATGAACATCACCGCGAGCAGCTGAGTATGTGAGCGCGCCAAGCTGGCCAGGATTCGGTGGGCATCGGCGGCCGTGAGCGGCCCGCTGCCAGCAATGTGCATCGCCAGCTCGAAGAGCATGACGAGCAGAGCGGCGCCAACAACGATGGCGAAGACGTGCAGTGGAAACCGGCGGCGCAAGACAGTGGACCGTACGTCATCCTGTCATGGCTGCCAATTCGTGGCCGCCGCAGATCAGGGGCACTGAAGGTCGATTGCAGGCTGGCAGGTGCGCGGTGCGCCGAGGCAGTCCAGGGGTGCGAGGCACTCAGCCTGGCTCATACAGGGCTGGCCCTTGGCGTGCTGTTCTTGGCACAGCGCATTGTCGCAGAATAGGCCATCGGCGCAGGCATCGGGGTGTGCGCAGGGCTCGCCCAGGAGTGAGCGGGGCCGGGCTTCGCACTGGCCGAGCGAGCTACACCTAGACTCGGGGTAGTCGCACCAACGGGCAGCATCACAGGCTTCGCCACTCGCAACTAAGGTTGCTTTTACGCATACGTTATCGATGCAGGCTAAGCTGCGCTCTTGTGGGCAGGTCGGGGCGTCGCTAAATGGCAGCTCGCAGGGATCGCCGGGCTCAAGGGGCGATACGCAAATGAAGCCCTCGCCGTTGGGCGGGCACGACAGCAGGCCTCGGCAGCGTCCCGCGCAGCCTGAACCTACTCCCGGCAGTGTTAGGCAGCGCCCGGCCTCGCAGATCGCGTGCGGGCCACAGGCGAACTCGGGGTCGTCGTCGCAGCGGGCGTCGAGGTCGCGCCAGGGCGCACAGCGGCCGCATTGTCGGCCGGGGTCTGGGCTGAGGCAGAAGCCTTGCGCGCATTCGCTAGACCGCGCGCAAGGCTGATCCAGGTCGACGCCTCCGCTGAGCAGCGGCCAGCATCCCTCACCTAGAGCGCGCGGGGTCTCAAAGCAGGGGCGCGTGTTCAGCGCATGCACACAAGCTTGTGTGTGGGCGAGAGCCACGTCGATGCTCGGGCGCAAGTTGACCTGCTCGGCCCATCCGGGGCTGCGATTTTGCTCGCAGCCCTGCAGATCTGGGTGGCGCCCAAACTCCAGCTCTCGGCAGCGCTGGAGCCAGCCGCACTCGGCGGTGGCGACCTGGCGAGTGAGTTGCTCCCGAGAGAGCGGCGTGCCGGTGTCCGAGGCCCCTGAGTCCGGCACGGGTCCCGCGTCGGGCACCGCGCCCACGTCGCGCGGCTCGGCGTCTGTCGGCGCCATCCCGTCTGCTACAGACGCGTCCTGAGTTCCCGCGTCCGGCCCGGCCGAGCCACTACAAGCCCACGCGCAGACCGCCAAGAGACCGCACATGGCACGAGCGCGTCGGTGCAGCTTCGCCTTCAGCATGCCTGCTATGTATCACTTCGGTGGGGTCCTTTGCCGGTAGATGGAGCCTCAGCGGCGTCGTGGCTAGTGATCCCGCCTCTTTTCGACGAGCGCGCGCATCAAGATGGACTTCAGCACCGGGAAGAGCACCGCAGCTTGCTGGGCCTCGTCTTGGGGCAGGGTGTGACCTTGGAGGATCGCGCCCAAACTGTCCGGGGAGACGTCAAGACTCGAGGTCTCACACAGCGGCATGGCCTGCTCCTTATAGGCGCGTGTGGTCGGATCCGAGGGGTCTAATACGGTGCGCAGGTTATTCGCGGAGGCGAGCAACGCGCCCAGGTTGTCACTGTCTCCGCCCAGGCCAAAGCTCAGCTGGCCATTCTCTTGGCGGATCTCGACTGGTGCAAAGAGCGCGCTCAGCGGCACGGATCCCGCCACCACAGCCTTGAGCGCGTCGTGGTTGGCCACCGCCATCGGCAAGGCGTGTTTCGGTTCCGTCAGGAACATGATGCTCAGTAGGGTCTGGCAGAGGTCAAAACCGCTCATCTCGACGTCCCCGGTTTTGGGGTCGTCTCGTGGGTTGAGCACATCTTTGACCTTGATGCCCTTGATGCAGAGGGGCTTCGCGAGCGCGCGCACGGTCTCACGGCTGCCCCCGCCGACGAGCAGGTCGAGTAAGGCCCCCGCCATCTTCGAGTCACTCCACCCATTGGCTCGCTGCAGCTGCTGCAGCCCAATGTGGATGTCATCGTAGGATAGGTCCAGCATGCGCGGCGCGGGTTGGCGGGCCTTAGCCTTCAGCAGAGCCTCTGCCTTCAGCAATTTAGCCTGCGCTTTCAAAGGCGCGGCCAACTTCTCCTGGCACTTGCTGACCCCCTTCTTGAGCCCGGCTTGGCGCTCCTCGGGCAGGCCCTTCATCTTATCCTGAAGGTCGCCGATGGTATTGCGCAGGGAGCGGATCGTATTGTTGACGCCATCGAGCTCACGCTGCAGAGCTGCGAGTTCGTCCCGCGCGCCCTCACGCGCGAAGATGCAGCCCAGGGCCTCTGAGTCGGGGCGAATGATGCCAAAGGTTCCTGGCCCGGTGGGGGCGACCAAGCTCATGACACGGGTCGCGCCTTCGCCATTGCTCGCCTTGGTATTGTGAATCAGCACGTTGTCCAGCCCGCCCATACGCACCTTTGTGAAGTTATGGTGCATGTTGGGTTTACCGCTGCGAGCCTCGACATAGGGCATCAGCTGGCGAAGACGTTCTGGCCTGAGGGCCTTGCGGAAGATCGCCAGGTCTTTCATGGCGCCCATCCAGCCCTCAAAGCCGCCGTCCACGCAGGTTCGTGTCAAGGGGGCCTTCACACCGCGCGCGAGGCTGCTCTTTCGCATCGACTTGTGCGCGCGAAAGATGGCCTTACAGTCCTTGCCGTAGCTCTTTAGAGCTCGATTGAGGAACTCGGGCGCCGCGAAACCCAGGCTGCCGGTTTGGCAGTAGCGGGTCAGTCCGCTGAGCATGCGCAGCGCAGACTCGTGTGAGTCCACAAACAGCCGCTCCGGCCCAGGCATGCTGCGTGCTCGGCACAGCATGCTGAAAGCAGAGTTGTCATCTCGTGCTGAGCGTTGGTCTCGACGCGACAGGGCGCCCAGCTCGCTGCGGGAGTGCGTGGGCACGTAGGCTACGAGCTGCCCGTCGTTGCGGTGGGTGCGCTCCGTGCTCGGGTCCGGAGTGCTGTCGACACTTCGGGTCCGGGTCACAGGATCAGACGAGAGGCTTCGCATCGGATGCATGCATTAAGTCTAAGCAGCTAGCGTGCCAGGCCTGGTCGCGCCGATATTGGGCGTTTGTAGCTCCGCGCGCCTCGCTGTGACGTCACACGAACGGTCGCCGGAGCAGAGCGTGGGGCTGCACGCTTTGGAGGCTCCCTTTCTAGGGTGTCTGCAGCGGATGGCGGTCGCTCCTTAGCCTACGAGGGCAGCGTGATCTGCCGGTGAGTCGATGCTCAGGCGGCGTTTGCAAGGTGATGGCGAAACGCCAGCATGACGCCTAGGTGAATCTGGGCCTGGGTGAGGCTGTACACCACCCACGGCAGACGGGGCCGGAACTCGTGCACCGCAGCCACCACCTGTTGGCCTTTATTGACGAGGCGAAACTCCAGGCGGGCGGGCGGCGCGCCTTTTGGGGTGGGGCGAGACAAAAGGCCCCCGACCACCTGGAAGACCGCACGGTCCTCTGTGGACCGGGTATCCAAGTAGCGCAGGCGCAGAAGCGGCGCGCGCAGCAAGCGCAGGTAAAAGTGCAGATCTTGGGCCTGCCGCTCGACCCTCAAGAAGGGCCACATGAACTTGGGCAGCCAGCGTGCGTACTCTTGCGCAATCCATGTTGCACTCCTTTCGTGGGGTGCAGGCAAGCGCTGCACGGAGCGCGCGGTGCGCCTTCGTTTATGAGGTGGGGCCCGCCCACTGCTCTCGGGCTCGGCCAGGGCCTGCATTAGCGCCTCATCGAATCCCACCTTCGGCCCACCCAAGGTATCGACGAGTCGGTTGTCACGCGCGACCATCGGGTGCTTGAGGCTCTCGACCAAGGGGCCCACGAGCTGTCGTGGTGCTCCCGTGACCAAGCAGACCCAGGCTACGGATAGGCGCGGGGTCAGTAGGGGCACGGCAAACATCGGGCGGCGGGTGCCCATGGCGGCAGAGGTGCGCTCCATCATCTCCCGATAGGTCAGCACCTCGGCCCCACCCACATCAAAGGTCTGCCCATAACAAGTGGGCCGGGCCAGGGCGTACTCCAGCGCCGGCAAGAGGTCTTGCAACGCGATGGGCTGGCAGGCGGTGCCGGTCCAGGAAGGTGTCAGCATCAGCGGCAGCCGGCGCACCAAGGCGGTGAGGATTCGAGTCGAAGATCCCCCGGGCCCGACGACCAACCCTGCGCGCACAGTGGTGACCGGCACGCCGTGCGCCGCGAGTGCGTCCTCTACCTCTCGGCGACTCTCAAGGTGCACGGAGCGCACCCCGGGTGGCAGCAGCCCGCCCAGGTAGAGGATCTGTTGGACCCCGGCCTTCGCGGCGGCGCGGGCGAAGTTGTCAGCGAGGATGAGGTCGAGGTCTTCGAAGCGGGCCTGGGTGAGCCGCTCCGTGGGCATCATGCTGTGCACCAGGTACACGGCGAAGTCGGCGCCGTTCAGCGCCTGTTCTGTCTGCCTCAAGCTGAAGAGGTCTGCGGACTGCCAGGCCACCGATGACGCGGCGCTAGCCTTTGGGACACGCCGTGACAGCCCGACCACATCGTAATGCGCAGCGAGCCGCTCAACCAGGGCTCGGCCCACGTAGCCGCTGGCGCCGGCCACCACGACGCGGGGGCGCTGGGTGGCCTCATCCTGCATGAGCGCTGCATAGGGCGCAGCAGGTCCGAGCGCAAGGCGTCAGGGGCCGACGATATCGCGGTTGACCGGCACGGCGCCAAAGAGGGCCTTGGCCACATCCGGCCGTTGGCCCAGCGCGTTCATGACGGCATCAGGTTGTTGCTGGGCGAGGTTTCGCAGGGACGTCAATAAGGATTGCAAAGACCCGGCGTCGGGTTCACCGTTGCCATTGCCCATCTGGGAGGGATGCATCGGCATGCTCAGATGCCGCGCGATGTCCTGAATCAAGGACTGGGCCCGTTGTTGAAAAGCCCTCGTGTGGTCGGCGGTACGCAGGCGGCTAGGCCCAGAGTCCATTCCCGCACCTTCGTGTCCAATGCCCAAACTCATGCCGGGGGTACGTGGGCCGCTCGATGTTGGATCTCGGCGACGGTGACTTTTATGATTCAAGCCAGCGGCTCACGGCCTGCGTCGCGGTGAAGGTCAGGCTAGCCGTCATCACTTTTCGCGCGCCGCAGTGCGCCACGGCGTCGACATAGAAGGCGGGTCCGAGCCGTTGACGCAGCGTCACCTTCGCCACGACCTGCTCGCCGGGGCCGACGGGGGCCGAAAACCGTGCTTTGTTGATGCGCGCGAGGACAGGAACGCCATCCTCGGCTCGGCGGCCGCCATCCAGAGACCAGATCAACAGCTCGCCGGCTTGCACGGCCAACTCCGAGGTCATGGTGCCCGGCATCAACAGCGGGGTCGGGGTGCGTCCGCCGTCCGTGCGGTACCAAGGGCCGTGGGAGGGCGGATTCCAGCAGGCCTGCAGCCAGTCACCGCCCTGGCCGGTCACGTAGTCTACAAGCCGATGCCGGCCGCAGGTCGCGAGCACTTTGTTCACCCGCGCTGCGCTATCGGTCGGACCCCGACCCATAAGATCGAGCATGTGATTGGGTTTGGGCGCGGAGGACACGCCCCTGTCATAGTGAGCAGGCGAGCGCCCGCAAGCTCAGCGAGGCGGTGTACTCATTCGTACACTGTGCTCAGCGAGATTTGATAGTTGGCCCCGTCGGCGTTGTCCCAGGTTCGCACGCCGTCAGACTCGGTGAAGATTGCGTACTCCAGGATCACGGGATCGGGGGTGCACCACGCGCAGGACTGCATGCGCCGGGCGGGCCTCAAATCCACGCCCCACTGGGCCTGGCCCGAGGCCAATATGCCTTCAAACTGAGCCATCGCATCCTGATGGCTCTGCCAGCCATCCACGGTCCAGCGGATGCCAACGCTCCGGTCCTCGCCGGGGTTGGGGGCCAGCAGGTCCACCCAGACATTTGCATCCCATTGCCAGCCGTAGCGGATGCCAGAGGGCGCGGCCCAGTTTGAGGCCCACTGCCCGTCGTCGCGGCGAGCCAGAGGCGCAGCCGGGGCACTGACCTCGAAGCGATAATTCTCTCCGAAGCGGCTGTCATAGGTGTCGAAGCGCTGAAGACCGAAGCCGGCGCGCTCACGGTTTTGCGCACCACACTCCGGGCCACAGCCGCAGTACCAGGTCTTGAGGTCATAACCAGGGCTGAAGAAGTAGACCTCTAGGTGCCGCGCCGAGGTCGGCAAGATGAACTGCGCGGTGCCATCCGCGGCCAATGGTGTGGAGACGAAGGTGCCCTCATCGGTGCGCCACCGCATCTCGATGTTCGAAAACTGCACCTCGCAGCAGCCGTAGCCGTAGCAGTGGTGGGCCGAGGCGAAGTGGCCCACCGAGGAGCTGCCGTTGACGATGTCGTACATGCGGTCGGCGTCGTAGTGCACTTGAACTGCCTGGCCAGCCTGCAGGCCGCCTTGCGCGATCTCCGTGGAGAAGCTGCGCGAAAAGCTCATCGACGCGGGCGCGCTGGCCTGCACTGCGTCAATATCGAGCCCGTCGGCGGGCACGGGGCCTCCACAGGCGACAGTCACCAAGCTGAGGCAGAGCGACGACAGGGCGGGACGCAGGCGGAAGCAGACCATGGGCCCGGCCTAGTCCCACCCCGGGATTCGGTCAATCTAATAGTGACTCACTCTAGGGTTACGTTGTCATACCCCGTCGACTAGGCCTCGCGCTGTGCTCCGCGCGCACTATGATTTGCCCATGGCCTCCCCGCACGACCCCGCACCCCTGGCCGTCATTGGCGGGGGCCTCGCAGGCACAATCGCCGCCCGTAGTTGGCTTGAGGCCGGTCAGAGCGCCGTTCTGTTCGATAAAGGCCGAGGACCCGGCGGACGCATGTCGACGCGTCGCTCGGGCCCCTTCGACCATGGGGCGCAGTACTTCACGGCTCAAAGCCCCGGGTTCCAAGACCAGGTCGCGGCCTGGCTCACCGAAGGCATCGTGGCTCCCTGGCCGTTGCGCCTCGGAGTCAGTGACGCCTCCGGCCTGCGCCCGAAGCCCGACGCGCGTACCCGCTACGTGGGCACGCCGGGCATGTCATCGCTCATCGCCCACCTCACCGCAGAGCTAGATGCTCACTTCAATCACCGCGTCACCGCCCTGCAGCATCACGATGGGCAATATATCTTGCAGCTCGAGGATGGCTCGCGGCGCAGCGCACTAAATGTGGTCCTGGCCTTGCCCGCACCCCAAGCCGCGGACCTGCTTCAATTCTCTCCCGCCCTGCAGGCGCGGGTCCAGGCTGTGCCCATGACGCCTTGCTGGGCCGTGATGGTGCACATGCAGTCTCGGTTGCCCGTCGAGCTTGATGGCATCTTTGTGAACGCGGGCCCGCTGTCGTGGGCGGCGCGAGACTCAAGCAAGCCGGGCAGAGGCGGAACCGAGCGCTGGGTTTTGCACGGCTCAACAGAGTGGAGCCAGCGGCACCTCGAGGATGAGCCCTCCGAGGTGATCGCGGCCTTGGTGGCCGCCCTTGGCTCACTGACTTCGGCGACTCCGCAGATCGAGAGCGCTCAGGCCCATCGTTGGCGCTACGCCAGGTGCGCGAGTCCGTTGCAAGATGGCCTGCTTTATGAGCCGGCTTTGCCGGGTCTGGCCGTGGCCGGGGATTGGTGCGCCGGAGATAAGGTTGAGGGGGCCTACAAGAGCGGAATGGCTGCCGCCTTGCATTTGCTCAAGCGGGCGCGGCTCTGAGCCGCGAGAAAGCTCGGGTGAGCGCCTCGGCGGCCGCTCGCACCTGAGCAGAGGTCGTATCGTGCCCCACGCTCAGTCGCACTGAGCCCAGGGCCTGCTCGGCGTCGATGCCCATGGCCAAGATCACCGAGGAGGCTTGCTCGCCGCCCTCGTGACAGGCGGATCCCGTTGACGCCGCGATCTCGGGCGCCGC
>Ga0193954_1000425_pt1 | contig 24436 bp, 32 predicted proteins | sample BB_5_MG_FD_140340 | JGI IMG/M metagenome (GOLD analysis project Ga0193954, IMG submission 140340) | Microbial mat bacterial communities from the Broadkill River, Lewes, Delaware, United States - BB_5_MG | ecosystem: Environmental > Aquatic > Freshwater > River > Microbial mats | place: USA...
AGAGAGATAAGTTTACTTATCTTCTTCTGTCGTTTCTTCTGTTTGAGGTTTAGGTTCTCTAATTCCTGCAACACTTAAAATTTCCATATATAGTGTTTCGCACTTTTCATTTGAAGCTTCATCGATATTTTTAGTAATATCTATAAAATCAATAGTTTTTGGCTCATCACTGTTTTTAGCAAATTTACACTCAAATTTCCAAAAATCAACGCCTTCTGGTATTGGCTTGTTTTTTTCTCTTTTTATGTATTTTCTAATTTCATGTTTAATAGATTCTATTTGTCTATCTGGATGTTTGTTTTCAACGTTTAATTTGAATGTTTTTTTCATTATTTTCCTTTTGGCGCATTATATCTGAAGATTATTTGATATCACATTTTCCAAATTTACACTTTAATAGTTTATATAGCATGTATATAAAATATAATAATATTCCTATTTCAAATATTTGGTAAATTATTTCCATTTAAATTTTCCTAATGCTCATGCTCTTCTAGATTTTGTGCAATATAGTCATAAATTCTTTGGTATTCACTATCTTCTGTTTTATCTTCTTCAATAACTGCTAGTACATTTTGAAGTTCTACTAAAAGTGATTCCATTTCTGTCATTGCAGTTTCATCATCTTCACTTTGTTTACCTTCAGCTAATAGTATATGTAAATCATCAAGATATGCTTCTACTTCTGGAATCATTCCATTTTCTACTAAATCTTTTAGTTTGTCTTTTATTTGTGACATTTCTTTTCCTTAAATTAAAGTGTAATTATATAGTGAAAAATATTGGTTTAGCTTAGATACAATTTATTATGAAAAATTTATTAATATTTTTAACATTTTGCATAAGTTTAAATGCAATACAAATAAAACAACTTCCAATTATTTTTGATAAGAAAAGAATTGATTTAACTAAAGAGTATATAAAAACGCATTATGAGCTTGAAGTAGATGATATTACTATTATTCCTAAAATGATTGTTATTCATCATACTGCTTTAAATAACTTAAAGAAATCATATAAAAGATTTTATCCAAGTAAACTTTTAAGTGATAGAAAAGATATAGTAAAAGCTGGTAATTTAAATGTTTCTGCACATTTTTTAGTTGCACGAGATGGAACAATTTACTCTTTGATGCCGGAAACTTTTATGGCAAGACATGTAATAGGATTAAACTATTCAAGTATTGGAATAGAAAATGTAGGTGGTCAAAGTAAAAATGATAAACTAACAAAAGCACAGTTAAAATCAAATATTGATTTGGTGAATTATTTAAAAGAAAAGTATAAAACAATAGAGTATTTAATAGCTCATAGTGAGTATACAAGATATAAAAGTCATGAACTTTGGTTAGAAAAGGATAAAAATTATGAGACTATTAAAACAGATCCTCATAAAGATTTTATGAAGGCTTTACGAAAAAAAATAAGTGGCTTAAAAAACTAAAGTTAGTAATTTAAGCCTATTAAAAATTAAATTAATTTTTCTTTTGTGATTAAAACACCATCATTATCTGCATAAACATAATCGCCTTGATTAAAAGTTAAACCATGAAAATTTAAAGTTTCACCTCTTGAAGATTGAGTTTTTTCAAAGTTTCTTAAAGGACAAGTTCCTATTGCAAAAAGTCCAACATTTATATTTTGAGTTTCATCGGTATCTCTTACATAACCATTTAAAATTATTGCTTGCCAGTTGTTCTTAGCTGCAAAAGCCATAAGCTTATCGCCCACAACACCAAAAAACTCTTCAGCGTTATCAACAACAACTATTTTACCGTCACCTTTTTCATCTCTTAGCATTTCTAATAAACGCCAATTACTTTTATCTAGTTTTATTGTTTCAATTTGTCCATAAAATCTTTTTAAACCACCATAGTTCTTAAACTTACTTGGTAATACTTTTATTTCTTTATCTTTGTTTTCATCACATAAATCTGCTGTATGTATATTCATTTTCTCTTCCCCTTATCCTTAAATATTTAATTCAAGATTCACATAATAGTAAAATAAAATGTAACAAAAGTGTAATTATTAAATAAATATTAAAATTTATAATTAATATTTTAAAATAAGTAAAAAAGAAACTACTTTTAAACTAATAGCTAAAGAATTACTATATAATTTGCAAAAAACAAAGATATATTTATGAAAAAATTTACAAATGAATCAATGTATGAAATTATGGAGTATTTTGAAAACAGTTTACTTGATAAAAATATAGTTAGTTTCGAAGTTTTAAATCCAGATATTTGTGTTGATAAATATTCCGGAACTACAATAAATTTAGATAAAGAGTATATCTATCGTTCATATAAGTCATGGACAGACTTAGCTGAGTTAATGTTTTGTAAGATGTTAACTCCAATAATCACTTCTAAGTATATAGTAGCTTTAAACTTTAAAAAAATAGATGTTGAAACTTCTTTTCATAAAGATGAAAATGATTCAAAACATGAAAAATATGGAATACAATCAGAGTTTTCAAAGATAAATAAAAATGAAGAACCAGCTTTTTTATTTCCATATAAAAAAGCTCTTATTCATACTAAAGTATATGAAAAAAGACAGATACTAAATTTAGGTGTAAATAAAGCAGATGAATTTGAGACAATAAAACAGATAGTTTATCCTGAAGTTTTCAAAGATATAAACTTTGTAGGAGTTGATTACTCTAAAAGTGTAATTGAAGAAGCAAAGCAAAGATTTCCAGAAGATAATTTTTCTTTTTTTGCTCATGATATAAATAAGCTTGATGAATTAAATTTAAAAAAATCTGATTTGATTATCTCTATTAGTACTTTACAATCAAGTAGTATAAATTTTAAATTAGTTTTTATGTCACTAATCCAAAATTATTTAAAAGAGGGTGGAAGTATAATATTAGGTTTTCCAAATTGTAGATGGATGGGTTCAGATATTATTTATGGAGCTAAGAATCCGACATATAATTATTCAGAACAATCATTGTTATATAAAGATGTTTATTTTTGTAAGAAATATTTACAACAAAAGAAGTTTAAAGTAACATTGACAGGAAAAAACTATCTATTTTTAACCGCAACAGCTATTAAAAAAAACGGTAAATAACTATTTGTATTTTTTTTATTTTATGATACAATAGTTGTAGTAAAATTCAAGGAGTATATTATGCCAAGTAAACATATTGAAGTAAAAACATTTAAACTAGCTCACTCTACAAGTGACACTGTAAAAATTGAACATGTTGAAAAACCTTATGGTGAGTACAGTAGTCCAGTTGTAAGTATTGCTATTTATTCTGAAGGAACAAAAAAAACTTCGGAAGTTGAAATACCTTATGAAAACATTGAAGAATTTTTTAAAGCATTAAATGAATCAGTAGCACTTTGTGATTCTATTCCAAGAAGCGAAATTCATGCAGAATTAAATGCCCCAATTGGTGGTGGAGCATAAAAGATGAGGTAACTCATCTTTTATAAGCTTTACTTATAACCTAAAAATCACTTCTATAAAAACTAAAAAATAAACATCAAAATCTAATCTAAAATATCGATAATTTCTGATATAATTTTTCAAAAATTTAATAGGAAATATTTTGAATTCAAGCTCTACTTACGTATTTTTATCTTTTATTATTGCTTCCATAGCAACACTTGGAAGTCTATTTTTCTCAGAAATTATGGAGTTTATTCCATGTTCTATGTGTTGGTATCAAAGAATATTTATGTATCCATTAGTAGTAATATTTTTAATAAATATGTTATATCCAGATGATAAGATTGTTAAATATGCAATGCCAATTGCTTTAATAGGATGGGCTTTTTCTGTTTATCATAACTTATTAATGTTTGAAATAATACCAGAAAGTATAGTTCCCTGTGTTCAAGGAGTACCTTGTTCTACTGAGTACATAAATTGGTTAGGGTTTATTACCATCCCTTTTCTTTCATTACTTGCATATTCAAGTATTTTAGTTCTATTATTAATTATTAAAAAAGGAATTACGTCAAATGAAAAATAAAAAAATAGTTGTTATATCTTTACTTGTTTTAGTAATTGGATTTATTTTTGCAGCATATGCGTTTAAAAGTAATGAAAGTAAAAAAGTAGAAAATATTATACAAAATGATTCAGGAGCTCCTTACTCAAGAGCACATTCTCCTAAATTTGGTGACAATAAAAAAGGTGTTCAAGTTGTTGAATTTATAGATCCACAATGTGGACCTTGTGGTGCCTTTCATCCGATTATGAAAAAAATGTATAAAGAAAACTATGAAGATATTTCTTTAGTTATAAGATATTTGCCAAATCATCAACATTCTAGATTTGCAGTAAAATTATTAGAAGCAGCAAGATTACAAGGTAAGTATACAGAAGCATTAGATGCAGTTTTCTCAAATCAAGATAAATGGGCAGAAGTAAACAATCCTAAACCAGAGTTACTATGGACTTTTATATCTCAAATAGATGGTATTGATATAGAAAAAGTTAAACTTGATATTAAAAAACCTATATTTGATGAAATGATGGACATAGATGCAAATGATTCAAGAACACTAGGCGTTCGAGGAACACCAACAGTATTTGTAAATGGAAAAAAACTAGAAGTATTGTCATATAGAACTTTAATTGAGTTAGTTGAGTCAGAAATATACAAATAGTAAGTTTTTCTAACTTTACAGAAGATTATATAGAGAAAATGTAAAGTAAAATTATGTATACTAATAAGATAAATTTAAAGTAGAAAGTAAAGGAAGTTTAATGTCATTTCTAGAACAAGTTAAAGAGTTTTTAGCATTAGCACAAGAATCAAATTTTGATATTGCACAAATTTATGCGCAAAATCCAAATGGAGTATACGCTACTGTATTAGTATTATTAGTAATATTACTTATAATCGTATTTTTTATTAGAAGAGCTGCTAAGATATCATCCGCTGTTAAATTAGTATCAAATATCCAAAATTCAAATGATTTTGATGATTATGATTCTAAGCTTACGAAGATTGCAACAGAGTTACCAAAAAGAGGTCCTCGACTTGCAAATAGTATTAATGCACAAAAAAATGATATTCTAGAAAAAGAGTTGAGTTTATTAAAAGATTTTAATATCAAAGATAAAATCGCAAGATATAAGCAAATTTCTGCACAATATGCATTGATTTCTCAAAACTCTAAAAAATACAAAATGGATGATTTAACTTCATATTATGATGAAAAATCTAAGACTTTATTAAGTGAAAATTTAAGTGAAGAGATTAGTGAGTATAGTTTAAACACAAATTTTGATGAAAATGATGTTGACTTTGTAAATAGTATTGTTTCTTATGCAAATAGTACAGATGATGCAGATTCTATTTTAAATCCATTAATTGAACAAATCAATAGATTTTCGTATTCACATAATTTAGATTTATTTAAATTTACTAGAGCTTTAGATAAAGATAAATCAGTACAAGTATTTAAAAACTGTAATGAAAAACTTGAAGAAGTATTAACAAGTGAAGATGAAAAAGTTTCAAATGTAATCTTATCTTATATGTTAGAAAATGATGAAAAAGAAGCTGTATATTCATATATTAGTAATCTTAAATCTTCTACGTATTTACAAGACTTATACTATACTTTCTTTGCAAAGACTGAAGATATTGATGTTGATTTAGCTTTTGTTGCAAATGAAACAAAAATTTCTTCTGATTATTCAAATCATATAGATTGTAAAATTACTGATAATTGGAGAGATTTAACTTTTATAAATCATATAATTAACTCACCAAGAGTTTTAGAAACTATTGGACATATTTCTTATAGAAATGTATTAGAAAGAATTGAAAGATTAGAAAAAGACGAAGAAACAAATAAAGCGATAAGTGAAGCTCTTCAAGTAGCAAGACGAGCAGAAGCTATTGCAAATGAAGCTAAAGAAATAGCAAGACAAAAATAAATATGTAAGGCACTTGGCCTTACATAAAAAAGATAATCAATGGACATATTAACTCTTATTTTAATTTTTCTTATAATTTTAGCAATTTTTTTATTTCTTACTTCAAATAATAAAAAGAATGTAAAAGAACCTACTGTTAAAAAAGAAGAGTTAATACAAGCTTACAAAAACCAAATGAAAGAGCTTTTAATTAAGTATGAAAATGATAAAAAAGTTCAAACACAAGAAAAAATAAAACTATTAAAAAAGATAAACCAAGAACTATCAATGAACCTTTTTTTTGAAGAAGAAGAGGCTAGAAAACTTTTAAAAGAACTTTCAAATCTAAGTTAGATTATTTATCAACTATTAACTTATTTTTACTATAATTTCAGATAATTAAATATATAAACATTAAAATAATTAAGGACAATCATGAAAATCAAGTACATATTTGCCACACTAATTACAGCACTTTTTCTATTTACAGGATGTGATTCAAAAGACATTGATGAGAGCTTAATAGCTAATGCAAAAGAAAATACACCATATGAAGAGAAGTTTGTTTCTCAGACATTTAAATTAACTACAACAGATGGAAAGATAATAGAGCTTACAAATACACCAGAAGGTTTAAACTTTAAAGATTATAAAGGGAAAAAAGCTATTTTAGTAGATGTATTTGCAACTTGGTGTCCACCATGTATTAAAGGTATTCCAGTTTTAAAAGAGTTGAGAGAAAAATATAAAGACGATTTTGAAATAGTATCTGTATTATTTGAAAAAGAAGAAGATAAACCTACATCAGAAGTTATAGAGTTTATTAAACAATACGGTATTACATATCCAATTACAGTTGGCGCTGAAAACTTTAAATTAGCAAAAGCATTAGGAGATGTTCAAAGAATTCCTGAGTTATTTTTATTCTCAAAAGATGGAGAGTTTGTAAAAAAATTCCTTGGGGAATCAGAGTTAGAAACATATGAAAAATTTGTTAAAATGGCTATAGGAAAAGAATAAATTGAGATATGAAGATATTAGTTCTTTTATTGTAATGGACATTGTACGTGATGCACAAAAGTATGAAGATTCAATTCATTTTGAAATAGGTCAACCAGATTTAACACCAAGTCCTAAAGTTAAAAAAGCTTTACAAAAAGCTCTAAACGAAGATAGATTTTCTTATACAGAAAGTCTTGGTTTATTAAGTTTACGAAAAAAAATATCTAAAATGTATAAAGAAAATTATAATGTAGATGTCCAACTAGAACGAATACTTCTAACTCCAGGAACTTCTGGAGCATTTTTAGTAGCTTATACTTTAACACTAAAACATAAAGAAAACTTAGGCCTATCAGATCCTTCATACCCATGTTATAAAAACTTTGCAAGTATGCTAGATATAAATCCTTGTTTTATGGATATTAATAAGTCTACAAATTATGAATTAACAGTAAGTCATCTAGAACAAGAAGAGATACAAGCTCTTCAAATCTCGTCACCTTCAAACCCAACAGGAAATTTATACTCAAAGAAAAACCTTGAACAATTAGTTAAGTATTGTAAAGAAAAAGGGATTTCTTTTATTTCAGATGAACTTTATCATGGTTTAACTTATGAAGAAAATGCTCACACAGCTTTAGAGTTTAGTGATGATGTTTTTGTAATCAATGGCTTTTCAAAATATTATTGTATGCCTGGAATGAGGTTAGGGTGGATTATTGTTCCAAAGAGTTTATCAAGAGAAGCTGAGAAGATTGCACAAAATATATTTATCTCTGCACCTACACTATCTCAGTATGCTGCTTTAGAAGCTTTTGATAAAGAATATTTAGATGAGATCAAAAATATATTTAAAGAGCGTAGAGACTACTTATATGCTCAATTAAGTACTATCTTTGATATAGATGCTAAACCTGATGGTGCTTTTTATCTTTGGGCTAATGTATCACAATATACAAATGATAGTTTTGCCTTTGCAAAAGAGTTACTTGAAAATATTCATGTAGCTACAACTCCAGGAGTTGATTTTGGTTCCAATAAAACTGAACAGTATTTAAGATTTGCATATACAAGAGATATTGATCATATGAGTGATGGAATTAAAAGATTAAAAGAGTATTTAAAGAATAGAAAATAAAATGAGTTTTTTAGTTTGAAGCCATTATAAAGCCATCATTTTCTTCTTCTTTAAAACATCCTAGTTGGCAATTTGATACTTTTAGTCCAGAGTTTTTAATTGAAGCACCAATATTACTAATTGCTTTACCTTTTTCTTGCGATATTTTCCATGCAACTTCGCAATCAACTTTAGAGTTATGAGAACGTTTTTTTAGTAAATCAAAAATATCTTCATTCATATCATTAAATTCAAGTTTTCCAAATACACCAAGTTCACAATTGGTAATTTTTATTTTCATATCTCGTGCAATTTGTGCGATATTTTTAGGTTCCATTCCAATCAACTTTGCTACTTTAAATGCATTTATACAAGATAGTGCACCATTTTCATCTAAGTTCGTTAGAACTAAATCTGTTTGTATTGAATCTAATTTAATCATTAATCTAATAGCCTTTTTATTTGAAGCTTATTATAAAGTTTCAAACTTATAATAACTTTATATTATATTTATAATATAAAAAAAAAGAGTGCTAGCAGAAGCACTCTTTCTTATAACTTGTATATTTTAGGAGAAATCAAGTCAGTAAAATCAGGGTTTTGGTTAGGTATATATAACCTAACTCATGTAAGTATTATAATAGTTTTGAATTAACCTTATTTAAATAAAAAGTTAACAATTAGTAAATAGGCTAGAAATTATCCTATTTACTAGTATTAAATGGTTTTATCATAATGATAAGTTTTGGAAGTAGTAATAGTGCAGAAGCTAAAATTGTAGCCATTACAACAACTGTTAATACTCCAAAATAAATTGTTGGAATAAGATTTGATAAAACTAAAATAGAAAAACCAATAATTACTACAATAGAAGTGTAATACATAGCATATCCAATGCTCTGATGACTTCTTTTCATTGCATTTAAGTAATTGTGGTCAGATTTAAATTCGTCCTTAAATCGATGGATATAATGGATTGTATCATCAACACCAATTCCTATAGATATTGCAGCAATTGTAATAGTCATAATATCTAATGGAATTCCTAAAAATCCCATAATCCCAAAGATTGAAGATATTGGAATTATATTTGCAAGTATTGCTATAAATGCTACTTTTATTGATCTAAATAAGATTAAGAACATTATAAACAATAAAACAACTACAATACCTAAAGTTTTTATTTGTGAGTCAAATAAGGATTGAAGCATATTATTATATAAAATCATAAGATTTGATAATTGAAATGTAGTTTCTTTATTTCTAATAATCTGTCTTAAATCTTTATTGATTTTAGTAATTAATTCATTTCTTCGTAAGTTTTCATTTGAATCAACAATTCTCATACTAACTCTAGCTTCATTACTTTCTATATTTATATAAGGAGATAGAATCATATTTTTATATTCTTCTGGAATTTTTTTATAAAGTAGGGCTAACATAACTCCATCTAAATCTTTATCTTCATTTAAAAGTTTTCCTACTTTTAATAATGAGGCTAAAGATTGAACTTTTCCTACTTCTTCAAGATTGTCTAAGTACTCATGAACTCTTGTAATAGTGTCCATTTTATCTTGTGAAAACCAGTATTGTTCATCATCAGACTTTGCATCTATTTCTGCTTCAAAATCTCCAAATTCATCATCTAAAAAGCTTGTATCTTCATCTTTTACCACTTCAACTACAGCTTTTTTCTCATCATCTTTAAACTTAATAATTACATCTAAAGGAGTAGTTCCTCCGAGATTTTGATCAATTACTTTCATTCCTTTATATATTTCAGTACTTTGTTTAAAGTAGTTGATAAAAGAGTTTTCTACTATTAGTTTTGAAGCACCTATTGTTGAAAAAAGTACAACTAAAAAACTTCCAATAATAATTGCAGTTCCTCTTTTTTCAACTAATGAAGCACATAAAGTTATAAGAGAGAATGATGAATTAGATTTTTTCTTTTCATGTTCATCTTTTTTAGGAAGCATTATTAAAATAACAGGGAAAACAAAAAAGGCAATAAATAATGATACTGCTATTCCAGCACTCATCATAAGTCCAAGGTTTTTAACAGGTTGAATACTTGATAATACTAGTGAAGCAAAACCTGTAATTGTTGTGATTATTGCAAAAAATGAAGGTGAAAGTTTAGATAAAACAGTATTAATTACTAGTTTATATTGACTTGCATTTTTATATTTTACATTTAATTCTCGATATCTTACTATTAAGTGAAGTACAATTGATAAAGTAATAATCAATTGTAATGAAATGAAATTGGAAGAGATTACTGTAACTTCAAGGTTAAATAAACCTAAAATACCAGCTGTTGAAACAACAGATAATAAACAAATAGCAATAGGTAAGACTACCCACCTTGTATGTCTAAAGATTACCCATAATATTAAAATAAGTAAGATGATTAAAGTTGAACCATAAATAGCTAAATCACTTTTTACAAAACCAACAATATCATTTGCTATCATATCTACACCGCCAAGGAAAATTGACGCATTAGAGTTATATTTCTTTATTATAGCTCTTATTTGTGCTATCTCTTTTTCATCTTTTTCTCTTATGAAATCTCTATGTTTTTTAAATTCTAATATTGTATTTTCTAGTTGTGCTTTCTCTTCTTTGTTGAGATTTGAAGTTCTTTTCTTAGTTAATAGAGAATTTCTTTTCTCAAGAAGTTTAAAATATTTCTCATCATTTTTTAAATTTAAAAGCATTCCTGTAGTTTTAAAATCAGCACTTACAAGATTGTTTGAATAAAGCTGTGAGTTTAAGAATTCTTTTCTTACTAAATTCATATCAAAAGTAGCAGTTTGCAAAGTATCAACACCGTTAACTAAATCAGTAATAGGTCTAAGTGGCGATTGTATTAAAGGAACATTTAAAATAGATGTTATGCTTTCTATTTTTCCAATTTTTAATAAATCTTCACTTAAGTTTTTTAATGTATCTAAACTATTTTTTGAAAGTAAGTTCTCTTTTGGAGTATATGTAACAACTAAAAAGTTTGGATTATAGTATCTTTTATTTACTTCTCGTGAGAATTTTAAGTCTTTATCATCATCTAAAAGTAAAGTTTCAGCAGAAGCATCAATTTCTAGTTTTGTTGCATTGTAAGCTAAAGTACTAATAGCAAGCAGAAGTGCTACTAGTACTATAATTGGATATTTTAAAACAATGTTGTCATAAAACTTTTTAACCATTTATATTGTTTTTAGCTTCAATTTCAGATATCATCTCTTCAAGAGATTTTTGTTTTAATAAACCTGCGTATTGTTTTCTTGCAGTTGCAATTACACTTGTACCTGCTAAATCAATATCGTAAATTAGCCACTCTTTGTTTCTATTTTGGTAGAATAAATAGTTCACTTTATATGATTCACTTTGACCTATTAATTCAGTGATTAGTTTAATTCTTTCTACATTAGATTTTTGTGTAAATGTCGATTCTATATCCACAACTTTTACTTTTTGATCTGTATATAAACCTAATTTATCAATATATGAGTTTTTTAGATTTATTTCAAATGCCTTCAAATATCTTTTCTTTTGCTCAGTCGTTGCACTAACCCATGCATTTCTTCCTAAAGAAATTAAAGCCATTTTTCTATAATCAAAAACTTCATCAATAATTTTTATAATTTCTTGACCTTTTTGTTTAGACGTTAAATTTTCTTTTTTTATAATTGAAATTGAGGCATCAATTTTTTTTGACATAACTGTTTTTATTTCATCTTTTTGTAATGCAAAAAGTGAAGATATTGAAAATAGTGTTAATAGTAAAACTTTAAATATATCTTTCATTTTATTCCTTAATTAGTGTATTTCTTCTTTGATTATATAAATCCCTAAAATATGGATATAAATCAAAGGCATCTTTCTTTAAACTTTCATAAAGACCAAGTCTTAATGAAGTACCATTTACAACACTAGTTGCTCTTATTGCTAAACTTTGTGTTTGAGTATCAGGTATTTTATATCTTAAATCACTAGAACCAGTATTTGATAATGGACTTGTATATGAATCAGCTACTAATCCTACCATATCTCTTAAATTTGACGGTCCTAAAAATGGTAATACTACATGAAAACCTTCTCCAACTCCATAAAACCCTAATGTTTGACCAAAGTCTTCATCGTGCTGTTCCCAACCAAATTCAGTTTTTGCAGGATCCATAAATCCAGCTAATCCAAATGTTGTATTTATTAAAAATCTTCCTAACTCTTCAGCTGAATTTTGAAACTTAAATTGTAATACATTATTTACAAATCTTAATGGAAACATTAAGTTATCAAAAAAGTTTGATATACCTGATCTTACAGTTTTAGGAAGCACATACGCATATCCTTTAGCTGTTGGGTTTAATGCATATATAAAAACTTTGTCATTAAAAGTTGTCATAATTCTGTTATAACCACTTAATGGATCAAATACTTCTTCTACTTTTGCATAACCACCATCAAAATCATCTCCAAAATCTTCATTGAATTCATCATCTGAAGTTTCCTTCGAAGTTTTAGTTTCTACTTTTTTTTCTAAAGTGCTAGGAGTTTGTTTATTTATATTGTTTTTACTAGAACAAGCTGTAAATCCAAAAACTACAATAAGTACAAAAAATAAATTTTTCAAAAGAGTCCTTTTTTTAAATTAAGAAAATATTATATTAAAAAAATGTGAAAATAATGTTTAAGCAATTAAATTATTAGCTTTTTAATTGGTTTAATAATGAAATTGCGTCCAAAGGGTCCACTTGAATCCCATGTATTCTAAATGAAAAATGTAAATGAGGTCCTGTAACTCTTCCTGTATCTCCACTAAGACCTAAAATATCTCCTTTTTTTATTATATCTCCTACTTTATAATTCATTTTACTTAAGTGAAAATAGCAAGAATAAACTCCTTGACCATGATCTATTACTATTGAATTTCCAGAATAAAATCTATTTTGAGATATTTTTACAATTCCTGAGTTTGAAGCAATTATTGGTGTTCCATTTTTTGCTCTAAAATCTGTACCACTATGATAAGATTTTAATTTTCCATTATAAACTCTTTTTGTTCCAAAATTACTAGTAATCTTAGTATTAAGTGGATATATAAAATCTTCATTCCATAAAATTTCTTTTGAAGTTGAATTATAAACTTTCATAGCCTGTGCATATTCTTTTTTTGTTCTTTGAATTCTTGAAGGTTTTGGTTTGAATTTTGTTTTAGGAACATTTATCACTTCACTTTTATATTTTCCATCGATAACTTTCAAACTTTTTCCTTCAAATATTTTTTTGCCATTTTTAATATATGAAACAATTACTCGATAATCTTTTTCCTTTTGGTAATAAGATATAGGAAGTAGTGCATAATAAGTATTTTCTTTAAAAGGATTTTTAAAAAAATTTATATTTTGCTTATCAAAAGTAAGTTTTACATCAGAAATATTTTGTTTTTTTATTTCTAGAAGAACTGTATTAGCATTTTTAATAGTTGCTTGGCTTATTTCTAAAGCAAATAAATTGCAAAGGAAAACTATTGTGAGTATAAATATTTTTTTCATAATTTAATAATATCTAAAATATCACCTTTTTTATAATATTTTTAATTAACTTATTAGTCTATTATTACAAACCTGCTATAATCCCAATAAAATTTGAAAATATAAACTATTGGAGTTATAATGGGTAGAGCCTTTGAGTATAGAAAAGCATCAAAATTAAAAAGATGGGGAGCAATGTCTAGATTGTTTCCTAAATTAGCAAAAGCTATTGAAATGGCAGCAAAAGCTGGGGTTCCAGATCCTGAAATGAATTCAGCACTTAGAACAGCAATTTTAAATGCAAAAGCTGAAAATATGCCTAAAACAAATATTGAAGCTGCTATTAAAAGAGCTAGTGGAAAAGATTCTGCTAACTATACAGATGTAAACTTTGAAGGGAAAGGTCCTCATGGAGCTTTAATCTTTGTTGAAACTGCAACTGACAATAATACAAGAACAGTAGCAAATGTTAAAATGTATTTTAATAAAAATGGTGGAGCTTTAGCACCAACTGGTTCTTTAGAATTTATGTTTGATAGAAAAGCATTTTTTGAGTTTAATAAAACTGAAGATATGGATTTAGAAGAATTAGAAATGGAACTAATTGATGCTGGTTTAGAAGAACTTGAAGAAGAAGATGGAGTTGTAATTGTTACAGCTAATTATACTGATTTTGGAACTTTAAATAAAGCATTTGAAGATTTAGGAATTGAACTTACTAAAGCAAAATTAGAAAGAATTTCTAATAATCCACAAGAATTTACAGAAGAACAACAAGAAGAAATTGGAAAGTTACTTGAAAAACTTGAAGATGATGATGACGTACAAGCTGTTTATACAAATATAATCTAGTTAATCTAAAATAAATTGAAATCAAATTTTGATTTCAATTTATTTAAAATCTCTTTCAAACTTTTCTAAAATATTAAGATTATAATCTTTTACAATACCACTTAATTTAAAGCCATCTATTATCCATAATATAAAAAGACCAATCAGTATAAAATAACCTATAAATATAACAGTTGTAATAAGCCCAATTAGACCTAAGACTATATAAATCCACCATCTTTTTTGTTTTGTATATAGTCTGTGCATTCCGAATATACCAACAAACCACCATAAAAAATAAGCTAAGACAACATTTAATTGCTGTGTTTTCGCTTTTTCAAGTTCAAGGTTATTCATGATTATTTTCTTTGTATTTTAGCAATAACATTTTTTATATCTTGGATTCTTGTTTCTGAACTTGGATGTGTTGAGAAGAATTCATTGCTACTTTCTTTTCCATTGCTCATATTTTCCCAAAACTTTAAAGCTTCATAAGGATTGTAACCAGCTTTTACCATTAAATAAATACCAATTTCATCAGCTTCACTCTCTTGTAATCTTCCATAAGGAAGCATAACTCCAAGTTGAGTACCAACTCCATAAGCTTGATTAAATGTATTAGTAAATTCAGGTGCTGTTGTTGCAAGTACAACATTTCCTAGTAGTTGAACACCTTGTTGTATTTTTGAAGTACTAACTCTCTCAGCTCCATGACGTGCAAGTGCATGTGCAACTTCATGTGACATTACTGTTGCTAATTGTGCATCATTTTTTGCAGCTTTTAAAATACCTGTGTAAACTACTACTTTTCCTCCAGGAAGACAAAATGCATTCATTGCAGTATTTTCTACAAGTGTAAATTCCCATTTAAAATCTGGTCTATTCGCAGCAGCTGCAATTTTAGCTCCAATACTTTTTACTCTTCTTGCATCATATGTATTATTAATAATTTTTGCTTTTGATAAAGCTTGTTTATAGGATTGCTCACCTAATGCTAATTCCTCTTGTGATGACATAAAAATCATCTGTGACCTATTAGTATATGGTGTTTTATGAGTACATCCTGCAACTATAAATAATGCAGTAATTACTAGAATGATATTTTTTAATTTTTTCATTTATTTTCCTTTTGAACATCCTTGACTGTTGTTAATATTATAGCTAAAGAAGATTATCTTAAACTATAAGTGATAACTATATAATTTATAATAATGCTTTTTTGTGAAAAATTGTGAAATTTGATAAAAGCTATGAGTAATAGTAAATATAGTATCCTTTCAAAAATTAATAAAAAGATCGCATATGAAATGCCCAGACTATCAAACAAATGTCAAATTAGATTCAAAGTTATATGTTAAAAGTTTTTTAGGAAGATATACTTGTCCTTCTTGGTTAGTTTTATTATTCTTTGCATATTGTTATATTGATAGAAAATTTGAAAATAACATGCCTACAATGAAGATTAATTAATGCAAGCTAAAAAAGGAAATATTTTTGGTATTCTTACCATTTTATTATACTCTTCACTAGCACTCTTTTCAATATTTACAAGTAATATCCCTGCCTTTGAATTAACATCACTATCTTTTATTGTAGCTTCTTTTGTGGGATTAGCTTTTTTGAAAAAGCAAAAAGTACATATATCTAAGTTGTTTGAAATCCCTGCAAAAGCTTGGATTATTGGAATAAGTGGTTTATTTGGTTATCACTTTTTTTACTTTTTAGCTATTAAAAATGCTCCTGCTGTTGAAGCTAACTTGATAAACTATTTATGGCCATTATTAATAGTAGTATTTTCATCTTTTTTACCAAATGAAAAGTTAAAATGGTTTCATATTTTAGGAACAATTTTTGGTTTATTTGGGGCTTTTCTTTTAGTTTCTAAAGGAGGGAGCTTTTCTTTTGAAACACAATATACTTCAGGATATATATTTGCAATAATTGCAGCTTTAATATGGTCATCATATTCTGTGATTTCAAGAACATTATCACATGTTCCTACTTTTGCAGTTACTGGTTTTTGTATGGCTACAGCTATATTATCAGGTATTTGTCACTTTATATTTGAAACTACTGTTATTCCAAATACTACAGAATTATTTGGAATATTAATGCTAGGCCTTGGACCTGTTGGTGGGGCTTTTTATTTATGGGATTTTAGTGTTAAGAATGCTGATATAAAACTACTTGGCTCAATTTCATATTTCACACCATTATTGTCTACACTTTTACTTGTAGTTTTAGGATATGCCGAATTTACAACAGCAGTTACGCTTGCTTGTATTTTTATAATAGTTGGTTCATTTATAAGTTCAGCGCAATATTTAAAATCAATAAAAAAATTCTTTTTTAAGAAATAAGGAAAATAGAATGCAAGAGATTATAAGCACAAGAGAAGTAAATGATATAAATGACCCGCAAATTAAAGAGTTTGTCTCTTTACGAAAATCAGCACATGATGAAAAGTATGTAGTAGTTGAAAGTACAACCGTTTTTAAAAAACTATTCTCTGCAAATATTAAAATACATAAGGTTTTTACAACACCTGAACATTTAGATTTTATAAAACAAAATTGTAAAAATATAGACTTTGAGATTTTAACTGCATCAAATGAAATCATGAAGCAAATAGTAGGTCATAAAATACACCAAGGAATGCTTGCAGTTATTGATAAACCAGAATTTATAAGCTTTGATGAAATTCAAGGAAATATAGTAGTTCTAAATGGACTTACATCTCCTGAAAATGTAGGCTCAATTGTAAGATCTTGTGCAGCTTTTAGTATTGGAACTTTAATGATTGATGAGAAAACTTGCTCACCATTTATAAGAAGATGTATTAGAGTTTCTACTGGAAATTTATTTAATGTAAACGTATATAAATCAAGTGATTTAAAAAATGACTTGATAAAACTTAAAGAGCAGGGCTATACTATATCAACAACTGCAAATGCCCCTGATGCAATTAGTCTAAAAGATTATATTTTCCCTACAAAAGCTGGCATTGTTATTGGAAATGAAGGCTTTGGTGTAGATGATGAGATTTTTGAGTTGTCTAATAATATACTTAAAATTGATATCCATGAGGAAGTTACTAGTTTAAATGCAGCGATTGCTACGTCTATTATATTGTTTAAGATGAGTAGTTAAATTCTTAAAATATAAAGTGTTTTTTAGTCATAATACCTCCTTTAAAATTAAAAATATTTATACTGAAATAACTCATGTATTGCTTATCTCAAGACTTTATTATAAGAACTTCAATATAAAAGATGAAGAATTATTCGATAAATTTTATCACTCATTGAGTAGCTATTTTAATACTAATTCGGACTTCTGGTTACAGTATGCAAAATTCACTTAGACCAAGCAAGTGCATTAAATTCATACTCATATAAAATTAGGCACACAATTGGTCAATGGCATATGTTTAATGCTTGTGCAATGGATAATTATAATGATGCATATCCTGTACACTCATATATAGATAGTTTTATTCAATTACACAATAGATTTAAATTTACATTAGTTTCAAAAAAAATAAAAGTTTTATATTTAATTATTCAAACATCATTAGATAAATTTGACAATCATTCTTTATTATTAATTATTTGGAAAAAATTCTATCAATTTTTAAAACGAAATAATAAAACTAGTTTTATTAAAATATTACTAGACGAGCTTAATGAGTAGTATTCTGTTTTTGAATAAAAGCTTTATCAGACTATTAAGTCTAACAAAACAGAGGAGGAAAATAAGGGGGTAGGTCAGGAATTGTAAACTTTTTATTTTCTTTTTCATGGCCTTTTGTTCAATTATTTAAAATATACCTTTTAAATCCATATTGAAAATTTGCCCATGTATCAGGAAATTTTTGTATAGCAGTATATCCATCTTCTAGTTCGTTTAAGAATCTAATACCTAATCCTTGTAACTTATCTTCGTACCAAAGGTATGAACCTTTAATATCATTTGTTACTTCAGGATGAAATTCTAATTGTCTTTCCATTTTATGATAAAACTTGTTGTTTGATTTGATTCCAATTTATAGTCTCAACTTGTCCTAATTTAATCTCTTCATCCCTTTTTTTAGCTAGGTTAGCCCATTGCTCATCAGAACCTTTGTTCTGTGTTTCATCCATAGATGCAATTAACAATTTTATGAGATTACTCTTTTCTTCTTGTGATAATATTTGAATATCATTTATTACTCTATTCATAATTTTTGTCATCATAATACCTCTTATTATAATTATAGCAAATTCTTTAGAAAAATATACATGAACTCTTTTTACTTTTTAAAAGGCTTTAAATACTTTTATTGTTTTATTTATATCTTCTTGTCTAATATCTCTATGACATACTAACCGTAATTTATTATAAGAACCAGCTACTAAAATGCCATTTTCTTTTAAATATTTTTTTAGTAAATCTTCATTTTTTGCTTTTATAAAAATCATATTTGTATGATGAGATAAAACCTCTATATCTTTTAGTTTATTTAATTCGTTTGATAAAAAAGAAGCTTTTAGATGGTCTTTTTCTAAATCTTGTATATTATGTTTTAAAGCATATATTCCAGCAGCGGCTAAAATACCAGCTTGTCTCATACCTCCACCTAACATTTTTCTATAATTTGTAGCTTTTTTAATAAACTTTTTTGAACCTAAGAGTATAGAACCAGCAGGAGTTCCTAAACCTTTTGATAAACATATAGAAATAGAATCAAAGTGTTCACATATATCATCTAATTGTAAATCTTCTTCTATTAAAGCATTAAAAATTCTTGCCCCATCTAAATGTAATAAAAGTTTATTTTCTTTAGCAAAAGATGATACTTCTTTTATATAGTCTAAACTAAGACTTTGTCCATGGTGAGTATTTTCCAAACATAAAAGTTTTGTTTTTGCAAAGTGTGCATCATCGGGTTTTATTTTTTCTTTTATTTTATTGATATCTAAAGTTGCATCTTCTTCAAACTCTATTGGTTGGGGTTGTATACTTCCTACGACTGCTCCACCGCCAGCTTCGTATTTGTATATATGGGCATCTTGTCCACAGATATATTCATCACCTCTTTTACAATGTGATAATAAGGCTAAGAGATTAGATAAAGTACCAGAACTTACAAATAAAGCGGCTTCTTTTTTAGCCATCTTTCTTATAGTTTTTTCAAGTTTATTTACACTTGGGTCTTCTTTATATACATCATCACCAAGGGGAGCTTTAAACATAAACTTTTTCATTTTTTTAGAAGGTTTTGTTACTGTATCACTTCTAAAATCGATAATATTTTCCATTTTATTTTCCCTGTTTTTAATTGTATTTATTTTATGTAAAAACTGAGGAAAAAGCAAGTTACAATTATTTTATTTAAGTAAATCTTTTTTGCAAAAATATAAAGTATTGCTAGTATAGGCATTAATACTACTCCAATAAGCCAAAAAGTTTTCTCTTTCTCATTTTTAAACTTATTTGAAATAATAAAAAATATAGAATAACCCCAAATCTCAAGTATAATTACAATTATAAAAATAAAGGAAATTAGAGTAAGAAGATATAATAGTAATTAGTATATAAACAAAAGGTTTTAACCCTTTATTTATATCTGATAATCAGGTGCGTTGTCATTCCATTCGAAAATAAAACACATTGGTAATTTATTCTTTTTATTTAAAAAAAGTGCTGTTATTGTTCCTGAAACCATTATTGAAATAATTGCAAGTGCAGAAGCAAAAGCAAGTGTTGAAAGACCTGTAAGTCCTTGTCCTACTGTACATCCAATTGATAAAACACCACCTGTTCCCATAAGTGCTCCACCTATCATATTGTATTTAGTTCTATTAATATTTTGAGCTGCTGTACATCCAAAACTATATTTCTTATTTATAAATGACATTATAAAAGTGCCCAATAAAACACCACATACTAGTGATATTGGAAATGATAATTCATTTACTTCATAATACATAAATAGCTCAACAGTTTTAGCCGTTGGATAAACAAATGTAATTCCATCTAAAGCTATTTCTCTTTCCATACTTTCAGCACCAATTACACCAGATATATACCATGCAAGTGAGATTAAAATACCAATAACTACACCATCCCAAAGCGAGAATATTCTTTTAACTTTCTTTATTATAAATAACAGTGCTGCAATTAAAACTGCTAAAACTACATATATATTCATTGTAATATTTGGGATATATGAAGATAAGTAGATTAAAGTTTCATTATTTGTAATTGGAGATAAAACTCCATATAATAGACCTTTTGTTGTTGCATATGCAAAAATTCCAATAAAAATAATAGTAATCAAAGAGTTAGAATCCCCTTGGGCAAATTTTATCAGCTGTCTATTCCCACATCCATCTGCTAACATCATTCCTACACCAAATAATATACCACCTGCAATAATCACAAAATAGTTAATATTCTCTTTATAATATTTTGTTTCATTTAAATCAAGTTCAAATACAGAAGACATAATGGCAGTTGCTAGAATAGCAACAATCATTGCCATAATTACAGAAGCTCCTCTTTTCGTCGACTTTGTTAGTATATAATCTTTTATAGAACCAGAAAAACAAAACTGTTGTTTTTGAGCAACCATTCCAAATACAGTTCCTAAAACTAAGGCTAAAATGTTTACTGTTTCAAATATTTCTAATTCAAACATATTATTTGTCTATTCTCATTTCTTCTAAAACTTCTAAGATTTCTATTGCATCTTCATCTTTTAAGTTATTACTTTCAATATCTAAAAGTACTTCATCAAAATATAGCTTGATATCTTCCATATATTTTAATTCGTCTTTATCTTCTTTAGTACTTTTTTTACCATCAACAATATCCATCAATTCATCAATATTCTCATCGATTTCAGGGATAACATCTTCTTTTAATAGTTTTTCAAGTTCTGTTATTTTACTCATAAGGCTTCCTAATTTTTTGAAAGTATATCAAAATAAATTCTATTGCTTGATAATTTTGTATTTTTAGTCAATTGAATAAGTAAAAAAGAGATTTTTGTGAATATTTGTAAAGGTAAGGAGTAAAAAAGATAAGAATTATACTAAATAAAAAGGATTTAATCCTTTTTATTTAAATATTACTTATAACAATGTGCAGCTTTAACTTGACCAAATTTATTTTTAGTACCCTTTTTATCACTTTTTGAAGAATAATTTGTTGTTATTGGGTTACAAGAATCTACCCATGTATAGAACTCATAAACTTTTACATTTTTAAATCCCATTTGTCTAAATATTTCTGCTTCAATTGATGCTCTTCTTGCCGTATTACAAATTACAATTAAGTTTTGTTTTACAAAATTATCTTCATCATCTAATGCATAATTTGCAAGTGCTTTTTCAGGAGCTTGTCTTCCTATTCTAACTGTTCCTTTAATTCTTCCTGCTGACCATTCTTCTTTTGTTCTAACATCTGCTACTATCCAATCTTTTGAAGCAATAGCTTCCTTAACTTCTTTAGTTGTTGCATAGTTTCCAGCTTTTTTGTTTTCTGCTACCATTTTAGTTGTTAAAGTTTTATAATCAATAAATTCATTAGCTAGTAATGTACTACTTGTAATCATACCTGCCATTAGTAATGTCTTTAATTTCATTAGTTTTCCTTATATTTAATTTATTAAGTATTATAAATAATAATTATTAAAATAATATAAATATTTAGAATTAATTATAAGAAATACAAATAGATAAAAATTACTTATACTTATTATAATAAAAGTACCTATATTAGGGACTTTGACTTTTAATTTTTTATTATGTAAGATTGTTAAAAAAAGGACAGATTATGAAAAAAATATTAATATTTCTATTTGTAGGATTAATTACATTTTTTACTACTTTAAATGCTCAAGAAACAGTTGAACCAAAGGTTCATAAAGTTGTGATTCAAGTAAGTACAGATGATATGAGAACACAGAAAATTGCTCTAAATAATGCAGTTAATTTACAAAAACTTTATGGTTTAGATAATGTTGAAATAGAAATTGTAGCATTTGGTCCAGGAATTACTTTACTCACTGATAAAAGTAGACAAGTTAAAAGAGTTGAAAGTCTTGCTTTACAAGATATCTCATTTTCTGCTTGTTTAAATTCAATAGAAAAACTTGAAAGTGTAAGTGGATCAAAAGTTGAATTATTAGAGGGAGTAGGAACAGTAAGAGCAGGGGTAGCTAGAATTATTGAATTGCAAGAAGATGGATATTCATATATAAGACCATAAATAAAAAGAGGAATAAGTAGAATAAATTTCTACTTATTAAAAATTAAAGCTTAATTACATATATCCCTTCAAATTTAACACATATTTCATTGTCCTCTATTATCTTAGAGTTTATTTTTATTGAAGCACTTCCTTTTTTATCTATTTTTTCTTTTAATATTGAGATTTCTTCTTTAGAAGGTTTTTGCGTATGGCAGATGATATCTTTTCTAACAGGTTTTAAATAAGAATTTTCGTTTTTAATAACAACGATATTTTTACTATCGATTCCAAGTTCTTTAGAAATTAGCCAACATAAACTCCATGATGAAATAATTGTCATTGTACTTAAGCTTCCACCAAAAGCTGTACCTTTATCATTTATATTAATATTTAAAGGAGCAGAGGTAATTAATTCTTTTTCATTATGAGTATTTATTTTTAATTTCATTAACTTAGTTAATGGAATTTCTTTATGTAATTTTTTTTCTAATTGCTCTATCAAGGTAATCCTTAGTATTTTTTGATATAAAATTATAATAATAAAAGCTTAAAACAATCTCTTAATCAAAAGAACAAAAATTGTACAATTGATTAATATGTACAGCTAAACTACTATAAAAAATAAAAGTGTGTATAAAAGTAGCTATTATACTAAACTCTTCTAAGCACCTCAAAAGACTTTAAATAGATGTTTTCACCTGCATCCTCCAATAATAAAGCCACATATTGTAACTTTTATTTACAAAAATAAAAACTTGTACAACTCTTTACAATAATTGTACATACTAATTTTATCCTTTATGCTATAATCTTATCAATAAAATTAAATCAAATAGGAGATAATATATGAGTTTATTAGTAAATTATAAAGCACATACAGAAGAAAGAGCTAACGAAGGTGGTTTACCTCCATTAGCATTAACTGCTGAAGAAACAGCACAATTAGTTGAATTATTAAAAGCTGATACGGTAGCTGAGTCTGAGTACGTATTAGATTTATTCAACAACAAAATCAACCCAGGTGTTGATGATGCTGCTTATGTTAAAGCTGCATTTTTAAATGATATTGTTCAAGGTAATGTTTCATGTTCAGTAATTTCAAAATCTGAAGCTGTAAGAATTTTAGGAACAATGATGGGTGGATTTAATGTTGTTCCATTAATTGATGCACTTAAAATTGATGAAGTAGCTGCTGCTGCTGCTAATGAATTAAAAAATACTATCTTAGTATATGATTCATTTAATGATGTTAAAGATTTAATGGATGCTGGAAACTCTTATGCAAAAGAAGTTATTCAGTCTTGGGCAAATGCAGAATGGTTTACTAACAAACCTGCATTAGAAGAAGAAATGACTTTAACTGTATACAAAATTCCTGGTGAAACAAATACAGATGACTTATCTCCTGCAACTGTTGCATTTACTAGATCAGATATTCCATTACACGCAACTGCAATGTTACAATCAAGAATGGAAAATCCATTAGATACAATGAAAGAACTTAAAGAAAAAGGTCATCCTTTAGTATATGTTGGTGATGTTGTAGGTACTGGAAGTTCAAGAAAATCTGGGATTAACTCAGTTCAATGGCACATGGGTAGAGATATTCCAGGTGTTCCTAACAAAAGAACAGGTGGTGTTGTAATTGGTTCTATTATTGCTCCAATTTTCTTCAATACTGCTGAAGATTCAGGGTGTTTACCAATTGAAGCTTCTGTTGATGCTTTAGAAACTGGTGATGTTATTACTTTAAAACCATATGCTGGTGTAATTGAGAAAAATGGTTCAGTTGTTTCTGAATTTGATTTAG